>Ga0065721_10050225_pt1 | contig 22030 bp, 18 predicted proteins | sample Mesricmetagenome_FD_59108 | JGI IMG/M metagenome (GOLD analysis project Ga0065721, IMG submission 59108) | Mesophilic microbial community from rice straw/compost enrichment Sample: eDNA_1 v2 (version 2) | ecosystem: Engineered > Solid waste > Grass > Composting > Bioreactor | place: USA: Davis...
TCTATCCTTGGACTGGCTCCCCTGCTTGTTCACAAACTGGTTGAGCCTACCGGAATCATTATTGATGCCAAAAGTGGCGTCTCAGGAGCAGGGCGAACTCCCAAGATTGGGACACTGTTCAGCGAGTGCAATGAGAGTATCTCCGCATATGGAGTCGGTAATCACCGCCATACTCCCGAGATTGAACAGGTGCTTCAGCAGGTCAGTGGAACCCCCGTCCATGTCCTGTTTACTCCTCACCTTGTCCCAATGGATCGGGGAATTCTGGCCACCATCTATGCCACCCCTGTTAGCGAGGTGACTCAGGAACAGGTCATGAATTGCCTGCGGGACTATTACGCCGGCAAACCGTTCATTCACGTGGTCGACCACCTTCCGCGCACCAGGGATGTGTCGGGGACTAATTTCTGCCAGTTGTCCGCCCGAGTCGTCCGAGGAAAGGTGATGGTCTTTTCTGTTCTGGACAACCTGATCAAGGGGGCAAGCGGGGTGGCCGTCCAGAATTTCAACCTGATCTATGATTTCGATGAGCGGACCGCTTTAATGTAATGCGACTACGCACAAGCATGTGCAGCGACATTCCGACCTCCCTGCCACGTCCTATTGGAGAGATCCATGCAAGAACCGACGCTGGACCAGTATGAACAGGAAAAGGCTACGGTTCTGAAGCTCAGGGAAGGACGTCAACAGATCAAAGACCAGCTGGCCAAAGCCATCGTTGGTCAGCATCAGGTCATCGAACAGGTCCTCATCACACTGATCTCCGGGGGACATTGCCTGATTACAGGTGCCCCCGGCCTGGCCAAGACGCTGCTTGTCAAATCCATTGCCCAGATCTTTCACCTGAAATTTCAGCGAATCCAGTTCACACCGGATCTGATGCCTGCAGACATCACCGGAACGGAAATCCTCGAGGAAAACAGCGAAGGACAACGGCGACTGACATTCGTCCCCGGACCAATCTTCACCAACGTGCTGCTGGCCGACGAGATCAACCGGACTCCCCCGAAGACTCAGGCAGCGTTGCTGGAAGCGATGCAGGAGCATCAGGTCACCGCAGCGGGGAAACGGTACCCCCTGCAGCAACCGTTCTTTGTCCTTGCCACACAAAACCCGATCGAGATGGAAGGGACCTACCCCCTCCCGGAAGCCCAGCTCGACCGGTTCATGCTCAACGTTGTGGTGGACTATCTCCCGGAAGAGGATGAAGTCACGGTCGTTGAACGAACAACGTCCCGTTCCGCTGTTCCAATCGAACCACTCTTCACCGGCGAGGATGTACTGGCATTTCAGCAGGTCGTTCGCAGCGTCCCTATTGCACGCGATCTGATCCAGTATGCCGTCCGGCTCGCTGCATCCAGCCGGCCCGGCCAGAAAGATGTTCCCGCCTTTGTGAGCAAATATGTGAGCTGGGGGGCTGGGACAAGAGCGTCACAATATCTGGTTCTGGCTGCCAAAGCCCGGGCACTCCTGCAGGGACGGGCTCATGTCACGGTCGACGATATCAGATCGGTGGCAACTCCCGTTCTCCGCCACCGCATCCTGCTCAACTATAAGGCCGAAGCCGAAGGCCTGCGAATTGAAAAAATCATCAGCCAGCTGATTGATTCCGTCAAAGCACCGAACTGAAGTTCTCTGACCATCATTCAATGCGGCCCTCCACCAGAAGAGGAATTGACTTCTGAAGGGACTGACACTCGATTTGAAGCCCCCTCTCCGGTCCAGAATGGGAGTCTCCATTTCTGACCGCTGACGAGACAAACAAGGCATCCCCAATGACCATCAGAAGCTTTCAGATTCGCCAGCTGCTCCATGAGCTTTCCCCTCCGGAATCCGGGAAACAAAGTGTTGTCCTCACCGACAATGAGAAGTCGAAAGTGATTCTGTTCGGGTTTGCTGCCGGAGATGGACTGGCAGAACACACTGCTCCGATGCACGCCATCATCCAGATTATTCAGGGAGAAGCTGCATTGACTGTGGGGAACGACGTTGTCAGAGGTCAGGCCGGAACCTGGATTCAAATGGCTCCGGGCACCCCGCACAGTATTCAGGCAGAAACTCCCCTCTGGATGCTATTAACGTTGTTCAAATGAAACACTGGTCCATTGAGACACATCGATGTTGACGTCCCGAACGATCACCTGTGCCATCGACTGCCCTGCCTGCGAAGTCGAACAATTTGCATCAAACCCTGAGAATCTGCCGCTGTGGGCAACATCGTTTTGCCTGTCCGTTCGAAAGTCCGACGAAAACTGGGAGGTCGAGACACCATCCGGCTGGATCGCGATTCAGTTTGTTCCGAAAAACGAATTCGGAATTCTTGATCACATCGTCACATTTCCGGATGGCCAGACGGTTCAGAATCCCATGCGCGTGGTCGCTAACGCAGATGGAAGTGAGGTCATGTTCACTCTCTTTCAACGTCCCGGGATGTCGGACGAGGAGTTCGATGTCGATGCGGGAATGGTGGAAGCAGATTTGCAGACCTTGAAACGTTTGTTGGAATCTCGGCACGCAGAATCAAGAATGCCGCTGTGAATCAAAATCCCCGCTCTGGCCAGTCGCCTGTGCAGTGGTTTTCGGAAGGAGAGCACATGACCAGCGATCATGAATTGTCAGCCATCGGCTTGATCGCATCATCACATGAACAAAAGTGACAGATGAAGTAGCATGGCACAGGAAACTTTCAGCTGCATCCCATTGCGCAGCGGGAGAGGAGATCGTTCCCCACCATGATCTTCGTTCCATGCCACCTCATCGAGTTCTGCAACTCCGAAAACAACAATGAAGAGCACACATTTTCTTCTGGCGTTCCTCGCTTTGCTGGCCGTGTCTGCAGGACTCTTCGCAGAAGAGACGCCCCCTCTTTCACATCGCCAGATCAGCGGAATTTATCCGCATCTGGCGATGTACAATGAAGAAAATGAATGCGGAACGGGAGCCGTGGTACCTTGGGCAGATCGCCTTTGGGTGATTACCTATGCGCCTCACAAACCCAACGGCTCGACCGACAAGCTCTACGAAATTACTCCCGACCTGCGACAAATCGTTCGACCAGAAAGTGTGGGAGGAACACCAGCAAATCGAATGATCCATCGCGAATCCCGGCAGCTCTTTATCGGCCCTTATGTCATCGATGCCAATCGACAGGTCCGGGTGATTCCCCCTTCGAAGATGTTTGGACGGCTCACTGGAAATGCCCGCCACCTCTTCGATCCCGCAGGGAAGATCTACTGCGCAACAATGGAGGAGGGGTTCTACGAGATTGACGTCCACACTCTCGACGTCAAGGAACTCTGGACCGATGAACACCGGAAGACCGGTCGCCATGCAAACATCGCCGGTTATCACGGGAAAGGATTTTACTCCGGGCAGAATCGACTCGTTTATTCCAATAACGGAGAGCGAGGAAATGAAGCACTCCGGTTCCCCAACACCCCCTCAGGAGCACTGGTGGAGTGGGATGGCAAAGCAGACTCCTGGACGATGATCCGCAGAAATCAGTTTACTGAGGTGACGGGGCCCGGTGGGATTTATGGAAGCGACTCTCCGGAAACTGATCCGATCTGGTCCATCGGCTGGGACCATCGTTCCCTCATTCTCGCCGTTCTTCACGAAGGGAAATGGTCCATGTACCGACTTCCTAAGGGGAGCCACTCCTACGACGGCGCACATGGATGGAACACCGAGTGGCCTCGCATACGCGACATCGGGGAAGAGTCGCTGATGATGACGATGCACGGGACTTTCTGGAAATTCCCGAAGACGTTCACACCGAAGTCATCCCTTGGAATCACTCCTCGCAGCAACTATCTAAAGGTGATCGGGGACTTTACGACATGGAAGGACAAAGTCGTCCTCGGTTGCGACGATGCTGCTCGCAGCGAGTTCCTCAACAAGCGCAATCTGAAAGGAACCATCTCCGGGACGGGTCAGTCTCACTCGAACCTGTGGTTCGTCGATCGAAACCAGCTCGATCAATTCGGGCCGGTCATTGGCCGGGGATCGGTCTGGCTGAATGATGATGTGACTGCGGGAGAAGCAAGCAATCCCTATCTCTTCAGCGGGAACGACCTTCGCAGCCTGCATCTCGCCCAGAAAGGGAAGCAGCCACTATCAGTCACACTTGAGGTGGATCGCAAGGGCAATGGAGAATGGAGCCGGCTGCGGGAAATTGTCGTTCCCGCTGAAGGATCAACTTGGACGGAATTTCCAGCCAACGAAGCGGGAGCGTGGATTCGGCTCATTCCGCAATCGAATGCAGAAGGAGTGACAGCCTGTTTTCAATATCGAAATCGGGACCATCGCAGCACCGAACCAGATCCGATCTTTACCGGGTTAGCGACGGTCGACACGACAGACCTCTCGGGCGGCTTGCTCTACGCACGGGGAGAGAACTTCCGGACTTTGCGGTTCGCTGCACGGAACCAGAAGGGAGCCCTTCAGGGATACGATCTGAATGGGGATCTCGAACTCAAGCCCAATGGCGATCCTGTCGGGACAAAGTGGGTTGAAGAGAATTGTGCCATCCCCCAGAACGTCATTACGGTCGATGCAGCCTCTGTGCTCTATATTGACGGAAACAAAAACCGGTGGCGACTTCCCAAAGGAGATCCGGCGTTTGATCACCCCGGCCCACTTGGGCTCTCAAGAGTCTGTCGCGAAGTCTGTACAGAACGGGACCTGCTGAACGTTCACGGAACATTCTACGAACTCCCAGCTGAAAACGCCGGGGGCTTCAGCAAGATTCGCCCAATTGCTTCACACCGCTTCCGGATTTCTGACTTCGTTTCCTATCGGGGACTGCTGGTGCTCAGCGGCGTGAGCGCGAGTGCCCCGGAAGAAAACGAACATCTCATCCGTTCGAATGATGGGGCCTGCGCATTGTGGGCGGGCGTTGTTGACGATCTGTGGAAAGCAGGCAAGCCCCGCGGGATCGGCGGGCCGTGGAAGGACTCTCCCGTCAATGCCTCCGTTCCGAGCGATCCTTATCTGATGACAGGATACGACCGGAAGAAGTTGACCTGTTCGCACACCTCTGATCAGACGATCCGTTTTACCTTGCAGGTTGATTTCACCGGGCAAGGAGACTGGACCGACTATCAGGAATTCAACATTCCCCCGGGACAGGAGATGGTTTACGAATTTCCAGAAGCGTTTTCGGCGTACTGGGCCAGACTGATTTCCGATCAACCGACAACAGCCACAGCCCTCTTCGAATACAACTAATCTTGCTTCGACTAAAACGCGTTCACCATTGACCGCTAGAGGGGAACGAACGGAGCGACAACGTCGCGAAGTGAATCAGATTGCCGAAGAGATTCCCCCACGGACGCTTTTTTCAGAACCGGACATTTTTGGGGAGCGTGACAGATTCCATCGACGAATCTTGGCTGCCAGACTTGTCGTTGAACGGTCGTCATCGAGCGTTCGTTCGCGGTTCTGATCATCCGCACGGATTACTGACAGATTTCCATCGTCAGAAACCGTTCGGGAGTCGACTTCAGGTAGACCGCCATCTGCTGGAGTGTCTTCCAGCGGGTCGAATGATTGGGGCTGTCAAAAGCGGGGGCCTCTTCCGGGAGATTCTCCAGAAGATCCTTGCGGACCACCATGACCCGGATTTTCTTTTGGCGAATTGTGGGAGCGATTTCGCATGTCAGGCACATGACATATTGAGCACAGGTCACTGGCGCCCCCAGGTCTTTTCGCACGGCCCCCGTCGCGAACTTTTCTGAAATCTCATTGAGAATGGCATTGAGAAAGTACCAGTAATCGGATTCCGGGAGCTTCAGCAGCGGATCGTCGGATGTTGTCTTTTGTGAAGCGGTAATCACAGCACGACATGCTGCCTGATTCAGGAAAATCTCCTCGCACCGCTTCTCCATCAGTGTTCGCAGCACGAGCCTGCCATCCTGAATACTGTTGAGCGAAACATTTAACCGATCCAGAAACTCGCGGCGGCTCCAGAGTCGCTGGGCTTTTCGAAATCCGAGATACCAGCCGACCAGTGCAAAGGTCCCCGCAACCGCGAACTTGATCCAGTTCTGATGAAACTGGTCGACGATCCGCTCCAGAATCTCACTCATGCCCGTTCTTCCATCATCGCCCAAAGTGACTCATGCGCCTCTCGCACCGCCGATGAATCCGGGATCGGAGCAAGTGCGTCTCTCTGAGAAAAGACGCTGAGGGCTTCATTCAGTCCGGTCCACCGAACCGAAAGTTCGGCATCTAACTTCGTCCCCTCAGCGTCAACGGCCTCTGGGTGCTTCTCTGAGGAATGTGCGAGGGGAATCTTATTGCTGTGCGCCCATCGTCAGCCGCATGAAGGCGGTTTCCAGGTTCACTTCTTCTTCGCGGAATTGCTTAATCCGGAATCCGTTTTCGATCAGAAGAGGCGGAAGGAAGCTGTAATCCTCAACGCCGGATTTCAGAGTGACACAGATCGTCCGTCCATCCATCGTCACATCGTGAACATCCGAATGCTGTTCGATCAGATGGGCAGCCTTCTCCTCGTTCTCCATCACCTTGATTTCCAGGAGGATCGACTGACGCGCCTTTCGCATCACTTCATCGACGTAACCATCGACCAGCATAATCCCCTTTTCGATGATACCGACTCGCGTACAGACATCCGCGAGTTCTGGAAGAATGTGGCTGGAGACAATCACCGTTTTCTTCATCGATCCCAGTCGTCGGAGAAGTCCGCGCATTTCAATTCGTGCGCGGGGATCGAGTCCGCTGGCCGGTTCGTCCAGCAGAAGGACCTGCGGGTCGTGAAGCAATGTCCGTGCGAGGCCGACCCGTTGAGTCTGCCCGCGCGAGAGCTGACTCACCATCGCATCGCGTTTGAACGTCATGTCCACGAGTTCGAGTTTCTCTTCACACACTTTGCGGCGCGCTGGACCATTGATCCGGTACGCGGAAGCAAAGAACTCGAGGTATTCCATCACGGTCATATCGTCATACACACCGAAGAAGTCCGGCATGTAACCGACAAGGCGCCGGATCTCCTGCGGTTTGGAATAGATTGACTGCCCGCAGACATAGCACTCGCCGTAGTCTGGATTCAGGAGCGTGGCGATCATCCGCATGGTCGTCGTCTTGCCGGACCCGTTCGGGCCAATAAACCCAAAGACATCTCCCTCCTGAAGGGAAATGGTGATTTCATTGGCGGCAATCAGATCACCGTAACGTTTGGTCAGTTTGATCGTTTCAATCACGACAAAATTCTCTGGTCAGTCCGGGATGGTCAACAGGGAGAATCCTCAGGCTGGACGTCTCCCTGCAGGGAACAGATTACTTCTTGAGCTGAAGCAGGTCTTCGGTCGGCGGAGCATCCTGCATACGGATCATGCGTTTCACCGGAAGGATGATGCGCACCATCGTGGAATGGGACTCCACCGGGATCGGTTTCCCATCCAGTTCAAACTCCACAGGTGAGGTCTGCAGACGGCCAAACAGAACGGCATACTTCAGACCAATGGTCTCGGACAGGTCGAGACGTTTGAGGGATTCGTTTCGTAAGCCGCAATATGAGGCTCCTCCGAGAACCTGATAAAAGGAGGTCACCAGTTCACAAACAAGTGGGTCGGTCGTATTAGGGTCGTAGGGGATACGCTGCTGATCATCCAGAGCGGACATTTCACGCCCGGTCATTTGAGACTGAATCATGTTGATCAGGCGACCTCTCAAGAGGTTGGAACCGGCTTGCCCGACATCCCACGGGGTTCCCGGAGGAAGCGGCCGGACCCGCTTTCCCGGAGGGGGCCGCTCAAAGTAAGCGAAATTCCCATACGCGATGAACCAGTCCTCCAGTTCTCCGGGCAAATGATGTTCGATGGTCCCAGCCATCTTGTGAACACCTGCTTCCTCGAGATAGCCGGTGACGAGCGATGTCGCAGGGACGGAAGAGTCCCATTCCGAGAAGACCCCGCCGCTGGCCCATTGCCGGACCGGGAAGTTGACGATGCCACTTCGATCCTGAAAGAACTGGTACTGAGGTTTCGACTCGTCCAGTCCCCCCGATCCCGCCATTCCGCGATACCCTTCCCCAGGCCGATTGATCCAGCTTACGACCAGTGGAGAGGAATCCTCCTTGAAGAATTCCGATGACCGCCTCGCAGTGACACGTTGCCGCTGATTCTGGGGGCTGTAGAAGTTGTACCAGCTGTATCCGCTGACCGTGTCCGTCGACAGGTCCACATCAATACTGTTGATCTGCCGACTGACAGCGGGGCGATCATTCATCGCATTCCCCCGGGAGATCGCCAGTCCGGATGCCAGGAGAATCCAGAAGGCCATTGTTCCCCACGTCCATTCCGGACGGTTCAGCCAGTACCGCACAATCAGCAGATCGACGGGGCCAATAATCAAGGCAAAGAGGGCAATCCAGCCAATGACTGACCAGGGAGCTGTTCTCGGCATCCCGTTGAAATGGTCCAGACTGTTATTGAGCTGAGCTTGCAGATCGGTCACGGCAGAAGGATCAAACGTGGTCACTTCCTGCGCCGTCATGGCCCGCTGGCTGTCCCAAGGGACAGGAATCCCGGCCAGAACTCCGGCGAGTCGCGCCTGCGATTCGGATTCCCAGCTGGCCAGAGGTCCCTGGTCCATTCGGACAGCAACGACCGTGACCTGCCCTGTTCCATAGGCTGCTCGCAACACTTGAGGCCCAGATAGATCCGTTGCCAGAACGACGCCCTGTTCACGGTCCAGTAACGCAGATGGGAGGGTCGTCAGTGTTCTGAGCTGCGCACTGCGAGGGACAAGATCCTGAATGCCGCTCAACTTGCCGATCGCCACCTGCCCACGTGGGGTGATCGGTAACCAGCTGGAGAGCGGGCTTTGCTCCAGCTGAGAAGAGGTGTCGCCCACTGCGATGATGAAGCGTCCTCCCGTTCGTACCCAGTTACGGATCGCCACAGCAGACTCTTCGCTGAGCGCAACGTCACCTGTCACCACGATGACATCGACTCCATCCAGCATTTCATCAGACCACAAAGGGGGATCGAACCTTTCGAGGCTGATGTGATGCACCGCTCCGGGGACCAATGTATTCCATCGTTCCAGCCCCCGTGTGAACACCGGTTGATTTCCCAGAGTGAGCCAGACCGTTGTTGACTGCTTCAGCGCCAGTGCCCGGGCAGAGGTGGATCGCCCCAGAGAAAGCGAATGAATGATCTCGTTTTTCCGGCGGATCTGAAGTTGAAGGACGCCATTCAGGCGTCCCGAACGGAACAACCCGCGAACGTGAGTGGTCTGACCGCCCGAATCCCGGGTTGCATTTAACGGTTGAATGGTCCCCTGCCCGTCCGGGTCGACGGCGCGGATGACGTAAGAAATATCTTCGTCAGCAGTGACAGGGGTGTCGAACTCGACAGCGGTCCAGTTCCCCAGACGATAGGTCCCATCAAAACCGATGCGGACATTCTGAAAGGGAGAGGATTCTGTCGCCCCCCTGCTGATTGACGGCGAACCGATCAACAGGCCAAGACAAAGGACCGCTGTCAAGGAGATCCAGAAACGGTTTCCCGTAGGATTGGATCGAACAGATTCAGCGAAACAGACAGATTTAACGTCGTTCACGAGGCTTGGAACCGGAGACGAGGTGAATTCAAAAGGGGGCCGGACAGAGCCTGCTTTGACGAGAATTGCGACTTCATGGCGGAAAGCCATCGGACGGGAGAAGGTTGCCTCCCCGACAAGCGATCACCCCTGCGCAATCCTGCATCAGAGTCCTCTGTCCTGTTAACTGAGGAGTATCATAAGAGATCCGCCTGCCGGGGAAGAGTCAGCGAGGGGAAGATCACGGCGAATTTTTATGGATTTCTGGGTCGGCACGGAGCGTACCTGTTACGGGGCAATCAGAGGAAAATCGACATCGTGCAAACATCATTTTTCAACGATTCTTGCTGATCGCTCAAGAACCCGTCACAATAGACGAAAGTTCGTATGCCTCAACCAACCATCGGGCTCCTCCAGGACAGATACAAACCCGCTGTGGCCATTGAATCTCCTTATACCCCGGAACAGCTGGACGCACTGGGGCTGGTTCCCGAGCGAATGCCGCGTCACATTGCCATTATCATGGATGGAAACGGCCGATGGGCACAGGCTCGCGGACTTCCCAGAATTGAAGGACACCGACGCGGAGTACAGAGTGTCCGCGCCGTCGTTGAGGAATGCGCACGACTGAGCCTGGAACAACTGACGCTGTACTGTTTCAGCAGCGAGAACTGGAAACGTCCCCCTGTCGAACTCGATTTGCTGATGAGCCTGCTCCAGCGGTTTGTCGTCGCGGAGCGAGAGGAAATCATGCGACAGGATATCCGCTTCCGTACCATCGGACGGACGGATCGCATCAGTCCCCGAATTCTCGCCGAAGTCCAGCGAACGGTAGACCTGAGCCAGAACAATCGTGGAATGACTCTGTGTCTGGCACTCGATTACGGAGCCCGCGACGAGATCGTGTCCGCCGTCCGCCAGATTGCTGAAAAGGTCAAATCAGGAGAACTGACAACCGGGGAGATTGATGAGGATGTCATCTCCAATCATCTCTATACCGCAGGAATGGTGGAACCTGATCTGGTGATCCGTACTGCAGGTGAAATGCGGATCAGTAACTTTCTGCTCTGGCAGATCAGCTACGCGGAACTCTGGGTCACAGAGACACAGTGGCCCGACTTTCGTCAGCAGGATCTCCACACTGCCCTTCGCGACTATGCTGCCCGCGAGCGTCGCTTCGGTGGCCTGAACGTCCACCCGGCGTGATTCCCATTCCGCCGCTTGCCCGTTCCTCCATTTCAAGTTTGTTCCAATTCGATCGTCCATTAAAGAGAGGACGTGAATCAGCGCGTGGGGTCAATAGTGATTCGCCCCGCGCTGGCATTCCATCTGGGGACGATCTGGACCACGTCGTTCTTCATCGCGAACTCAATGTCGCGTTCCATTCCCAGTTCCAGAAGATTCTGTGCGCCTGGCCCATCCAGGAATGCCGCCTGAAAATCCTCAGGGGAGCGACTCCGGGCCAGAAAATAATCTGCCCCCATTCGGGCGGACAGATTGCCGGTTTGCCATCGAGATCCCGGAAGAGCCAGCAGGTCACTCGTGACAGCTCCCGCAAACAGGATGTCTTCCGGAGTCAATTGTCCATCGGTACCGGCACAGACAAGGTGGACATCGCAATCATCTGCATTGAGACGCTTGACGATGGCCCGGCGATTGATGAACGCTCCGACATAGACCCGTGCCGCCTCACGAGCCATCAGCAGCGCCCGTGTTCCATTCGTCGTCGTGAAGACAACCGTCTTGTTGCTAACTGTTTCCGCAGTGTACTCGAAAGGGGAATTCCCGAGATCAAATCCCTCAATGGGGACTCCTCGGCGTTCACCCCCCAGAAGAAGAGATTGAGGGGAAAGTCGTTCAGCGGCAGACCGGGCATCGTCAATCCCCAGACAAGGGATGACAGCATCGGCTCCATTCGCCAAAGCCTGAACCATTGTGGTCGAGGCCCTTAATACATCAATGACAACAGCGGAAGAGTTGGCGAGAGAATGTCCCTGCAGAAATTCCGGGAGGAGTTCGACAAAGATTTTCGGCATGACTCGAATCACCCTCGGGTTGGCCACAGAGTGATCCGCGAAAAAGAACTCAGATCACCTCAATTGTATTCTCAAAATTGAGCGATCGGTTTTCATTCAGCGCAATTTGAGACGCAAGCTGCTTGATATAGTAGGTGGAAGTCCTCCCGTAAAGAACAACAGAGTCACCCACTTCTTCCAGACGAAGATCCCGGATTCGGCCTCCTGTCTGATATGCGATTTTTCGTTCCAGTTCAGCAATGCTCAACGGAAGTCGCGAGTCACCGGTTTTGGTTTGACCGAAGGCATCGCTATTGACGAAGTTGGATTCCAGCGCTTCCATCAGTTTAACTCCCTTCTTGAGAACTCGTCGTTCTAGCCCGTCCTGACATCCTTGTCCCGCAACGTCCGTTGCTTTCCAGCATGTCCGCGCTCATTACCGGATCACTCCAGATGACTCGCGGTCGACAGGATTCAAAATGGAATTCCCGTCACAACAAGGTCACCTGGAAATTAAACAATAAAAATCAGAGAGTCAAAGAGAATTTTGCGATTCATTGAAGTTAGGGATCAACATCCCCAAACAGATTGACCAGTTTCCCGGATCAATGTTTCTCGTTGACGTGATTGATCTGCCAGATGAGCTTCTCATCACGAATGAAGCAGCCAAAACAACAGGATGGCAAACAAGGCAAGATGGGGACATCAGGAAGAAGCCAGAGTGGTTTGCCAATTCAAACCGAGCATGATGGAATTCAATCCACTCCCGATCCCCAGCAAGGCAATCTGATCGCCAGACTTCACGACCCCTTCTTCCAACCCGAGAGCGACTGCTGTCGGAAGTGCCGCAGCCCCAGTATTTCCGAGAAACGAAACCGTAGGGAAATCACGTTGCGGGTCCAGCTGTAGCCTCTCCAGGAGAAGCTGACGATGGGCCTTCCCAACCTGATGCGTGAAGATGCGATCGGGGGTGTCGTTTGACCATCCCAGATTCTGTTTGGTCAACTCCCAGGTTTCCGCAGCAAGATCCACCCCCGCGTGCAGAAGAGCTTCCGAATCGGTGCTCATCAGCGGTCGACCATCAGGGGTTGAGGCCCCATTCCCGCCACCGGCACACAGTTCGTGGGCGCTCGTATTCGAAAGCCAGGCCCCTCCCAGAAAGCGATTTCCAGTTCGGGAAAGTGACCTGTGGCAAAGGACAATGGCTGCGGAACCAGAACCTATGGTCAGGGACGCGAAGTCCATCTTGATCGATTTGCGGGTCACATTGGGGTTGTTCAGAAGACTGGCAATCGTCCCTTCCACAAGTGGTCGCCCAATTTCGGTCCCAACCACGATTCCTGCCCGAATCCGTCCCAGCTCGATCATGTCGGCAATCGCCACCATTCCGTTCAGAAGCCCCAGACACGCATTGCTGAAGTCCAGAACCAGGGCATTTCGTGGCAGGCCGGCAGCGTGATGCACCCCAGCAGCAGTCGCCGGCTCCAACTGGTCCCGGCAGACCGAGGCATGAATGAGGGCTCCAACCTGAGAGGCGTCCATCTGAGAGACCTCAAGAGCCTTCCGCACGGTCTGCGCACTGATCTGCCCGGGAAGTGTCCCCGGGGGGAAGAAACGCCGCTCCCGAATCCCGGACATCAGTTCAAGTCGGCCTTCCGGAAGCCCGAGTCGCTGATAGACCGAAGCCAGCTGGGCCTCAATTTCGGCAGAGGTCACCACTTCCGGAGGCAGAATTGTCGTGAACGTTTCGACACAAACGTTTTGATACTGCATGCTCAGCAATGTCTTCCGGAATCCAGCAGGATGTCAGGAGATTCCCCCCTGACTCAGACAACCACAACGCAATTTTCAATCTGAGAAACAACGCCGGGGACGCCACACCGACATCCCTGATCTGAAATAACAAGATGCGGAGACAGTACCTGTATCAGCCAGATGGATCAATCGACTGAAGCGACGGCCGATTCTGTCGAGACATCCCAGAAGCCTTTTCCAGTCTGGCACATCAGCAATGGGAAGCCACCCGCTTCTATCCCGGACCTGAAACCCCGCCATCGTTCAAACAAAAAAAGGACCGGAGGCCGAATGATCGGTCCTCCAGTCCCATCAGATCTCGATCAGGCATCTTCAGCAGCAGAACACAATCTGACCGCCTTGCAGCGATCAAATGATCGTGCTGCCATCCGGCCTGAAATGGCACATTCGATCAGTCGAGCCCTGAAAACGTTCAGACGGTCGCAGGCTCAACGATCTTTGCTTCATTCAGCAGCGATTCAACAGCTGCAATCTCTGCATACTGCATCTGACGCTGCTGCTGAACAGCTTCCGAGTAATTCTGCGTGTCCAGCGCCACCGAGCTTCGGACGAAGCGAAGGCCACGGAGGAGCAGTTCCTGTTGCTTTCGGGTCAATTGAAATCCACGTTCTGCCATAGTTTATGGTCTTCCCATGCACGCCATCCCGTGCCTGCTTCTTCACGCTCCTCCATGCTCATGAGGAAGCTGGGATGTCGATTTTTAGTTCTCAGTCATCTCCATCAATGGATGCGGACAAACTGCGTTAACTCACACTATCGTACTCACAGAGTACAGAACTTTTCCAACATTCTTTGCCCAGTTGCGACCGAAATAACCTGCAAAAACTGCCGTTACCGGCCATTCTGGGAGGCTCTCAACAATCCGGAACCATATGCCTCTGCCATCGCCTTGGGGATTTCTGCTTCGGCGAGGACCACTTTTGCCCGGTTTTCCTGGGTAAGTGCTTGCATTTCCTGTTCCATGGCCACCGCTTCGGCGCGTCGCTGCTCAGCTTTTGCCCGGGCAACACGCATATCTGCTTCTGCCTGATCAGCTTGCAGTCGTGCCCCCACATTGTCACCGACATCGATGTCTGCGATGTCAATGGAAACAATTTCATAAGCTGTCTGGGAATCCAGACTCTTACGGAGGACCGCCTGGGCAATCAGGGCAGGATTTGCCAGCACTTGCTTGTGGGTCTCGCACGAGCCAATCGCAGACACAATCCCTTCGCCAACCCGGGCGATAATGGTGTCTTCGGTTGCTCCCCCGATCAGTTGACTCAGATTGGTGCGGACTGTCACGCGGGCACGAGCCTTCAATTGAATCCCGTCCTTGGCAACTCCGTCGAGCGTTAATCGGCCGTGGCGGGTATCGGGGCAGTCAATCACTTTCGGGTCCACACTGGTACGAACCGCTTCCAGAACATCACGACCTGCCAGGTCGATTGCTGCCGCAGTATCCCAGTCCAGTGCGATGCTCGCCCGATGGGCAGCAATCAGCGCCCTGACAACACGGGTCACATTCCCTCCCGCGAGGTAGTGAGCGGACATGGCACTCGTGGGGATATCAGTAATCCCTGCCTGAACAGCACTGATCTTGGCATCGACGATCAGCGCCGGATTGATCTTCTGAAGCGACATCCCAATCAGGGTCAGCGGGCTGATGTGGGCTCGGGTCACAAGGCTACGAAGCCACAGGCTGAAGTAACGTCCAAAGAGAAAGATGAATGCAAGCCCGACGATCAGCAGGAAAATCAGGCCGATAATGATCGCCACTCGAGTGGGGTCGTTGCCTGGCAAGATCGATCTCCATTCATGCTGTAAAGGGGTATGCGCTCACTGATGATCGACGAGGAGCGCAATGTCTCCCCAACATCGGAAGTTCATGGAAAACTTGAGTGAAATTGTAAAGTTCCGGGACCGAAATGCAATTCCCATGAGCAATTGTGAATCGTCCACCGCCCGACTTTTCGTAGTGAAGGACTTGCCGTGGCGGTCCTGGAGAAGCACGTCCTTCGATTGATTTCCTTCGTCGAGCCGGCGAAGAGAAGACCACTTTCGGGAATCTTTATGAAGCAGCCATTTTCCGCTTCAGTTACTGCAAGAAAACAGATAGACTCCCATTGATGCGAGTGCAACGCAGCCCCTGCACTTCAGCAATGAAAGGATTCGCTATGCCCTCTCGTCATTCGATCCCCTCGCAGGAAAATGGTTCGACCGAAAGTCGACTCTGCGGCTTCGACGATCTTGTTCCCGGCAATTCAGCAGATGGAGTCTATGGAAGCGGAGATCACGCCCCGCACGAAACGGAGTACGTTGTGCAAAGGGCGCTCCTGAGTCTTCCCGATGTCCATTTTTCTTCGCTGGAAGTCCACCGTATGCCCGACGGTATCTGCCTGACAGGCATCGTGAAAGTGCCGGAACACAGTTCCCGACCACACTTTGGGAAGGTTGCAGGAGCCGCAGCAGGGATTTCGCGCGTTCTCGACCGGCTGGTTGTCCAGCGTGACCTGGAGTCGCCCGACAAGTCCTCCAAGGAAACACTCACGAAGCTTCCGCCCAAAGGGTGACAGTCCTTAGAGACGCATGAGAGCCACTTGTCGCACCGTTCCCGGCAAGTCGCGTCATCGCGGCCGGGAAACCAGTGGTCACTGGCTCCTGCCCCGGAAGCCTCAATGCCGAGTTTGGAGCAGCAGACTCAGCGAGAGTCGCGGAATCCAGCGCCGGCGTCCACTCCATATGCGTTCGCTGTCAGCGGGAATCGTCAATTTCAGGATCTGGAGGCCCTCGCAATTGCCCGGGCACGCTCTTCAGAGGTTTCGTTAAAAACGTTGGTCAACAATCGTTCCATTGCCGGGGTGAACTCTGACGAACGTCGCGCCATCGCAAGACGGGCAGTCTGAAACGCAGATGCTGTTCCATCCGGAAGTTCTTCAAGGACTCCATTCCAGATCCGGCTGAACGGGGGGATGTGTTTGGGGAGAAGACGACCACCGGGAAGAATCAGGCTCATGACCCCGATGGAAGTTCCAGTGTTAAACAGGCTTCCGATCGCTGTTTTTGTGTGGTCCCCAATAAAGCAGCCCACCTTTGTGCTTCCGGTGCGAATCCCGGTCCCCACAAGCGGAACGCTCACATCCGAGTAGTCATTTTTGAGGTCGCTGTTCGTCGACAGCGCCCCGAGGTTAACCCAGGAACAAACGTAGCTGTGCCCGAGAAAGCCATCATGATATTTGTTGGCAAACCCGTGCACGATGCTTTCCTCGATCTCTCCCCCGAGCCGGCAATTGGGGCCAAAGCTGCATCCCTCACGGATATTCGCCCGGAACAACTGAGTCTTTTGCCCAATGAACGCAGGCCCCTCGATCCGGGTAAATGCCTGCACCTGGACATCTGCATCGATCCAGACCGGACCTGAGGAGACGTCAATCACGACAAAAGGGTCCAGTTTGGCAGTCGGATGAATGAAGACCTGATCATCGGGACCGACAATCGCCACTCGTGGGTCCAGCGAACCGGCTCCCATACCTTCGTACCGGGTCTCAAAGTCCCTTTTTAATCGCTTTGGATTCTCTGAAATGAGATCCCAGGGGTACTCGATGACGGTCCCCTCAATCGCGATCGGCTTCAGAGTCCGTGCCAGCCGTGGCAGATGATCACCTGCAAGAACCTCAGCAACACCGATCGTTGCCCCAGAAGGCAGCGCGACCGCAGCCAGAGTCTCCCCAATCCAGGCTGCTGTTCCGGGCTGGAGGCTGGCAAGGTCCTTTCCATCAATCAGACAACGTCCGTTGATCAATAGAAGTGAATCTTCCGCAATCCACTGATCATCATTGATTCGAGCCTCTGGACAGGCCTCCGCATAGGTGTCCCGAAGCTCCGGGCGGACGATGGCCCCCCAATTAGGACTTCCGAAAAAATGAGTGAGTCTTTCCCGGGAACTGAAGTGTCCGCAAAGCAGTTCGAAGACGGGCCGAAGTGTGGCAATCGGGGCAAGTTGTTTTGCAGTAACGTCTTCGTAGAACGCGATCCTGCGCATTTCGCTCTCCGGACGAGGGGCGCCTGCGGAAATCCCGACGATACATCGGAATATCTGAAATGAGAAAACGGGAGGAGTCGAACGACTTTAGTGAAAATGAAATGATCCGGACAGGCTGACTATGCCGATTATGAGAGCCATACATCCGACGGCATTGCAACATCTTGACAGAGTTGGGAAACGGTCCTACTTTTCCTCTGCCTTCAGCGTTGGTGCCGGAGATGCCATTGACCTGAACCGACGGGGTTCAAATCAACGGCAGCACGTCACCCGTTCGATGGCCACTTTGCCAGCAGTTGATCGAAGGTTTTCCTCACGGATTTCCATGCAGGAACCTCAAGATTGCCAGCGGAAAATCGTTTTGGTGAGACAACCTATTTTTGACAGTCCACCAGACAAGCCAGGACGGTCCGAATACAACTGAAGAACAGTTGTGAAATTGCTCTCGCGAATGGAGTCGCAGATGTCGAATATTCTTCCGCTGTCTCGAAACGGTGATACACAGAATTCTGCACCGTCTCAGGTTCCCGTCCCGCTGATCGATCTCGTCGATCAATACCACTCCATCAAGCCCGAGATTCAGGAAGCCGTCAATCGCGTCTTCGAGCGACAGACATTCGTCCTTGGGGAAGAAGTCGAGAATTTCGAAGCCGATATTGCAGCGTATGTCGATGCCCGACATGCCATCGGATGTGCCTCCGGGACAGATGCCCTGCTGCTCTCGCTCATGGCTCTGGGAATCGGACCTGGCGATGAAGTGATTACGACTCCCTACAGCTTTTTCGCGACGGCCAGCTGCATCGTCCGCGCTGGGGCCCGTCCGGTCTTCGTTGATATCGACCCGGTCACGTACAATCTCGATCCCGAAGCGGTTGAAGCAGCCATCACTCCGAGAACCCAGGCGATCATTCCGGTCCATCTTTACGGACAGTGCGCCGACATGGACCCGATCTGGCGCATCGCGGTGAAGAATCACCTGCCCGTCATTGAAGATGCCGCTCAGGCGATCGGTGCTCAGTACAACGGCCGTCAGGCGGGTGTGTTGGGAACGATGGGATGCTTCAGCTTCTTCCCGACCAAGAACCTCGGAGGAGCGGGTGATGGCGGAATGATCACCACAGATGACCGCGACCTCGCCAACCGCCTCAAGCGCCTCCGCGTACATGGAGACTTTGGTGGGTACAACCACATTGAAGTCGGTCTGAACAGCCGGCTGGACGCCCTGCAGGCAGCAGTGCTTCAGGTCAAGCTCCGCTACCTCGACTCATGGGCAAAGGCCCGTCGGGAAAACGCCGCCCGCTACCATCAGCTCTTTGAAGAGACTGGACTTTGCGAACGGCTCGTCGCTCCAGTCGAAATGCCATGCCGTCACCACATCTACAACCAGTTCGTTGTCCGTATCAAGGATGGGCATCGCGACGCGGTTCTGGCATCCCTTCGTCAACAGGGAATCGGATGTGCGATCTACTATCCTCGTCCGCTCCACCTGCAGGAGTGCTTCTCGAATCTCCAGTACCGCAGCGGACAACTGCCGGAAGCCGAGAAAGCGGCAATGGAAACAATCGCCCTCCCCATCTTCGCCGAGCTTCGTGAAGACCGACAGCGTCGTGTGGTGGAAGGACTGGAACGGGCATTCGCAGAAATCGACTCCCGCAGCGTTATGCCGATGCGTCGGGCAGCCTGATTTCTCGCTCCCCCATCGGCTCGCTCCGATCGGTGGTGTTCCGTTTGACACGTTCATAACAACCCCCGTCAGTGAATCTCTCGCTGACGGGGGTTTTCTGTTTGTACTCCGGCAATTTCAACCGCTGAAAATCGGAAGAAGCCCACTCACTCGGAATTGTCGTCACGATCAGAAGAACCGGAAGCCGATAACTCAGAGAGAGTGCTGACGAACTCCTGCGTACTGCAGGAGAAAGACCACCGTAGACGGACGGACAGGGAGTGTCAGTCCGATCCTGTTGGCACGGCATCCCTGAAGCCGATTCAGGGGAAGTGGGGGAAATCGAATGATTCGATGGACGAATTGCGCCCTTCTGGGTTGTGCACTGGCCATGTCCTCAACGCTGACGGCTCGGGCAGACTGGCCTTTCTTTGCTCCAGAGGGACAGCCACTTCGGGGAACCCCGGAATACAACCAGCTCCACGCCGGCGATCCTCCGGGAGCACGCCAGGTCTACAAACACGGGAAGTTCTGGCCTCCCCAACCTCGCCCCATCGGACCGGCCGCGACCTTTGCACACCGGTATCATCACACACATTACTGGCCGTATCCGTACACCTGCCAGGATCGGGCCGCCGTTCATTCTTTCGTGAATGTTCAGGTCGCCAATGGATGGCAGCAGCACACAACCCTCTTCGACTATCACTTTGATCCGGTCAGCAACGAGCTGAACAGTTCCGGCAAGGCTCATCTGAACTGGATTCTGTTTAACGTTCCGCCTGAGCATCAGCAGGTGACCGTCGCAACCGCGAACGAACCCGCCCGAACCAGCGCGCGAATGGCAAATGTTCAACGGGAAGTGGCTCAACTGGCAGGAGCAAACCCCGGATTCCCGATTCTCGCCCGTCGGGTCGAAGCAGTCGGACGGCCCGCAGGAGAAGTGCAGGCCATCTTCACCAGTGCACTGGAAAATATGCCTCCCCCGATCCTGTCACAGACCGCGGGCGATGCTGGCGGAGGAAACGCTCAGTAAGGGACGTAATCAAAAGCAACCGCTGCAATGGAACAGGGCATTGATCGCCCGGTTCCATCGGGACCGTTTACCAGGATGAGGAAACAGAGGATGAGGAAACATCTGACGGAATCACATCCGGGCCGGACCTGTTGATCGCCCCATGACCGCAATTCAATGGAACACCAATCAACTTCTCAGTCAGTCTTTTTCAGCCTGATTCTCGTACTGTATTCCCATGTCATTTTCGATTCCAGAGCCGTATGGAGATGAGCTGTCGCCGGTGAGCGATGACTTTACCGCCATCCCTGAAGCGGTCGATCTTCCAGAGGATATTTACGAGCGGATCGTTCAACAGGTACGTGACTTGAACAACCTCTGTGAAGCATCTCAGCAAAACGATCTCGCTGGAGCGAATGACGTTCCCCCGGCATCAGACCCCGAGATCGACTTCACCCCAAAGGCACCGGAAACCCTGCAGGAAACCGGAATCAGCCAGGCACAGATTTCCGATCTGATTCTGAAGCTTGTCTATTTGAATGGGACACTGAACGGATTTGAAATCAGCCGACAACTTCGGCTCCCCTTCAGCGTACTGGCGGAGACGCTTCGTGACCTGAAATCAGACAGATCCCTCGAAGTCACATCCGGCGAGATGGTTGGGCCGGTCAGCTACCGTTATTTGTTGACAGACCAGGGACGCACCCGTGCTCGCGAAGCATTTGAAACATGCCGGTATGTGGGCCCCGCGCCCGTTTCTCTGGAGCAATACACACAACAGTGCCAGAAACAATCCGTCCGTTACGTCTCTCTGAACGAAAACCAACTTCAGGAAGCTTTGGCTGATCTCGTTCTGGAACCGGATCTGCTGCGTCGACTCGGTCCGGCGGTCTGCAGTGGCCAGTCGATCTTCCTGTACGGCCCTCCGGGGAACGGAAAGACTGTCATCGCGAAGGGGCTTGCCCGCTGGCTGAATACATGCGGCGGCGCAATCTTCGTTCCATACGCACTGTCGGTCGACAACCAGATTGTCTCCATCTTTGACCCGAACGTCCATCGCCCCGTCTCTCCACTCTCCCACACTGAGGTCGAAGAAGAGCGGCCTGATTCGGAAGACGAATTCCCGACACCCGATCTGCGGTGGCGAAAGGTCCGTCGCCCCGTCGTGATGGCGGGCGGAGAACTGAGTCTCGAAATGCTCGACCTTCAATATCATTCCGGAAGCGGCTACTACACCGCCCCTCTTCACGTGAAAGCAAATGGCGGTGTCTTCCTGCTCGACGATTTTGGACGTCAGCTGGTCCCTGCAGCACAACTGCTCAACAGATGGATCCTCCCGCTGGAAGAGCGGATTGATTCACTCACACTGCACACGGGCAAAAAATTCACAGTTCCGTTTGAGCAACTGACAATCTTCTCAACGAATCTGAAACCGGAAGACCTCGTCGACGCCTCGTTCCTCCGGCGGATTCGGCACAAGATCGAGATCAACTTTCCGAGCGAGAAACAATACCGGGCCATTTTCCGGCGAGCCTGCGAAGAACGAAACATCAAATACGATGACTGGATTGTCTCGCGGCTTCTGGAAATTCAATACGCCAGTGAAAATCCTCCCAAAGCGAGCGATCCGCGCGATTTACTGGATGTCATCACCTCCATTTGTCGATTTAGAGGAGAGAGGCCGTATCTCAGCGAAAAAATGGTGATGGAAGCCTATCACGAATGTCTTGGAGGGCCTCAGCTGGTTCGATGAGCAGAAATGATTTCCTCCTCATCGCGAAACAGGCAAACGTTCGGTCAAATGTGCCGATGTTCGCAGGTCGAATGGACTCAGGAGAGACCACAGTGACACGTCCCGCATGGAAATTGACCACGCTGGTCGCTGGTTGCTGTTTGACATTCACCACTTGCGGCTGCATTACGATTACGCCGACCTC
>Ga0065721_10050226_pt1 | contig 22021 bp, 15 predicted proteins | sample Mesricmetagenome_FD_59108 | JGI IMG/M metagenome (GOLD analysis project Ga0065721, IMG submission 59108) | Mesophilic microbial community from rice straw/compost enrichment Sample: eDNA_1 v2 (version 2) | ecosystem: Engineered > Solid waste > Grass > Composting > Bioreactor | place: USA: Davis...
GGCGGTCAGGGCGATCTCGGAGATCGAGAAGAAGGCGCTGATCAGGATCAGCAGCAGCAGGATCAGGACGAACATGGCGATGGCGGCGGGGGCCGGTGGCTTGAGGCCGGAGGGGCGCTTCGATGATGGTGCAGGCCGATGCGGGCTGTCAATGAGAACGGAACGCCGCCTGGATCGGTCGTTATATAGCCATAATAAATTGTTATTTTTGATTCGATAGCGGTTGACTTACTCTGTGCCGGTACGCATGGCGTGCCGAAGCGCTACCGAAACGCTGCCGAAGCGCCGTCAGGCGCATGCACTATCATGCCGTCCATCAACTTCGTTTGGAGAACTCGATGACCTGGTTTCCCGCTGGCTGGATTCGCCCCCTGATCGCGGCGCCGCTGCTCGCCATGGCGATGGCCGGCGCCCATGCCGCCGATCTGCTCGACAACGTCAAGCAGGCCGGCGTCCTGAAGATCGGCCTGGAGGGCACCTATCCGCCGTTCGGCTATCGCGGCGCCAACAACCAGCTCGAGGGCTTCGACGTCGACGTCGCGCGCGCGGTGGCCGGCAAGCTGGGCGTCAAGCCGGAGTTCGTCACCACCGAATGGAGCGGCATCATCGCCGGCCTGCAGGCGGGCAAGTTCGACGTGATCGTCAATCAGGTCAACGTGACGCCGCAGCGCAAGCAGGTGCTGGATTTCTCCAAGCCCTACGTCTACTCGGCCGCGCAGCTGATCCAGCGCAAGGACGACAAGCGCGAATTCAAGTCGCTGGAGGATCTGAAGGGCAAGCGGCTGGGCGTCAGCCTCGGCAGCAACTACAACGAGCTGGCCAAGTCGGTGGCGGGCATCGACGTCAAGACGTATCCCGGCGCGCCCGAATATCTGCGCGACCTGGCCGCGCAGCGTGTCGATGCCGCGCTGAACGACCGGCTGATGGTCAACTACCTGATCAAGACGTCGAATCTGCCGCTGCGCGCCGGCGCGGTGGTGCAGGGCGGCGATACCGAGGTCGCGATCCCGTACCGCAAGGACAACCCCAAGTTCGCGCAGGCCATCGACCGCGCGCTGGACGATCTGCGCAAGGACGGCACGCTGACCAGGCTGTCGGTCAAGTGGTTCGGCGCGGACGTGACCAAGCCGGTCAAGTAAGCCGACGGATCGCCGAAAGGCAGACGGCAGTGCAATCGCACTGCCGTTTTGTTTTTTGGGGCACCACTTTATGATTCCGACTTTGCGCGCTCTCTTGCGCGGCCACTTGCGCCCCTGATCCCGCCTGCCATGCCATCCCTCCAACTGGTAATCGATTCGCTGCCCGTGCTGCTGCAAGGCATGGTGCTGACCATCAAGTTCGCACTGTCGTCGATGGCCTTCGGACTGGTGATCGGGCTGGTGGTCGCGCTGATGGGGATCGGCCACAACCGCGTGCTGCGGGCGATCGCGCGCGTCTATGTCAGCGTGATGCGCGGCACGCCGCTGCTGGTGCAGATCTTCGTGGTGTATTACGGCCTGCCGGGCATCGGCATCGCGCTCGAACCGACCCCGGCGGGGGTGCTGACGCTGAGCCTGAACGTCGGCGCCTATCTGTCGGAGAGCATGCGCGGCGCGATCCTGGGCATCTCGCGCGGGCAATGGCTGGCGGCCTATAGCCTCGGGCTGACGCCGGCGCAGACGCTGCGCTACGTGGTCGGTCCGCAGGCGCTGCGCATCGCGGTGCCGAGCCTGTCGAACAGCCTGATCAGCCTGATCAAGGACACCTCGTTGGTGTCGGTGATCACGGTCACCGAACTGCTGCGCACCACGCAGGAATTGATTGCCGCGACCTACCAGCCGCTGCCGCTCTACCTGGCCGCGGCGGCGATCTACTGGGTCTTGAGCACGCTGCTGTCGTTCGTGCAGCGGCTGCTGGAGCGCAGGTTGTCGTTGCCGGGGCGGCATTGAGGCGGGGTAGGGGAGACGGGGCGCAATTGCCCTCTCCCCAGCCCTCTCCCGCTCGGGGGAGAGCGCCAACCCCTCAACCCGCTTCCGCGATCCGCTTCGCGATGTGGTCCAGCGCTTCCTCGACCTGATCGACCAGGATCAGGCACAGGTCGCCCGGCTGCAGGCGGCCCAGCGCGGTGTCGATGGCGAGGAATTCGCCGCGGATCTCTTCGACCGCGCTGGCGCGCGTGGCGCCTTCCAGCCCCTCGCGCAGCAGCGCCAGCACCTCGCCGTCGGCGCGTCCGCGCTGGCACTGGTCCTGGTACAGCACCACGTCGTCGAATACGCCGCCGAGGATCTGCGTCTGGCGGCGGATGTCCTCGTCGCGGCGGTCGCCGGCGCCGCTGATCACCACCATGCGGCGGCGCGCCGGCATCGTCTCGATCGCGTTGCACAGCGCCTGGATCGCGTCCGGGTTGTGGCCGTAGTCGGCGATCAGCGTGGCGCCGCGGTAGTCGAACAGATTGAAGCGGCCCGGCGCGCTGGCGGCGTCGCTGACGAAGGTCGCCAGGCCGCGGCGGATCACCGACCAGTCGATGCCCAGCGCCCACGCGGCAGCGGTCGCCGACATCGCGTTCTCGACCTGGAAGCCGATGCTGCCGCCGCGCGTCAGCGGGATGTCCTTCAGCGCGATGCGTACCTGCGTGTCGCCCTCGGCCGCGACCAGATCGCCGCCGTCGGTGAACACCACGCGCTTGCCCTGCGCGCGATGCGTGGCCAGCACCGGGTGCTCGGCATCGCGGGCGAAAAAGGTCACCGCGCCGGGGCAGGCGTCGGCCATGCGCGCGACCATCGGATCGGCGGCGTTGAGCACGGCCATGCCCTGCGGCGAGACGTTCTGCACGATCACGCTCTTGAGCACTGCCAGGTCTTCGACCGTGCTGATATAGGACAGCCCGAGGTGGTCGCCTTCGCCGACATTGGTCACCACCGCGACATCGCAGCGGTCGAACGCCAGCCCCTCGCGCAGCAGGCCGCCGCGCGCGGTCTCGAACACGGCCGCGTCGACGTCGGGGTGCATCAGCACGTTGCGCGCGCTGCGCGGGCCGCTGCAGTCGCCGGTGTCGATGCGCTGGCCGTTGATGTAGACGCCGTCGGTGCCGGTCATGCCCATGCGAAGGCCGCTGCCGGCCAGCAGATGGGTGATCAGCCGGACCGTGGTGGTCTTGCCGTTGGTGCCCGACACCGCGACCACCGGAATGCGGCCGTCGTCGCCGTCGGCGAACATCGTCGAGATGATCGCCTCGCCGACCGCGCGGCCCTTGCCGTAGGACGGCTGCAGATGCATGCGCAGGCCCGGCGCGGCATTGACCTCGACGATGCCGCCGGCCTGTTCCTCGAAGGGCTTGAGCACGGTCTCGCAGACCGCATCGACGCCGCAGATGTCGAGGCCGACCATCTGCGCCGCGGCCACCGCGCGCGCCGCCATCTCGGGATGCACGTCGTCGGTGACATCGGTGGCGGTGCCGCCGGTCGACAGGTTGGCGTTGTTGCGCAGGATCACGCGCGTGCCCTTGGGCGGCACCGATTCCGCGGTGAGGCCCTGCTTGGCGAGCGTGGCCAGCGCGATATCGTCGAAGCGGATCTTGGTCAGCGAGGTCGCGTGGCCCTCGCCGCGGCGCGGATCGCGATTGACCTCGTCGACCAGCTGGCGCACGGTATGCACGCCATCGCCGATGACCTGGGGCGGATCGCGCCGGGCCGCGGCGACCAGCTGATTGCCGACCACCAGCAGACGGAAATCGTGCCCCGGGATATAGCGTTCGACGATCACGTCGCTGCTGATCTCGGCCGCGACCTCATAGGCCGCCATCACTTCCTCGCGCGTGCGGATGCGCACGGCCACGCCCTTGCCCTGGTTGCCGTCGCGCGGCTTGACCACCACTGGCGCGTCGATCTCCTGCGCGACTTGCCAGGCTTCCTCGGCGCTGCACACCGAGCGGCCCTGCGGCACCGGCACGCCGGCCGCATGCAGCAGGCTCTTGGTCAGCTCCTTGTCCTGCGCGATCGATTCCGCGACCGCGCTGGTCATGTCGGTTTCCGCGGCCTGGATGCGCCGCTGGCGGCTCCCCCAGCCGAACTGCACCATGCTGCCCTGCGTGAGGCGGCGATAGGGGATGCCGCGCGCGATCGCGGCATGGACGATGGAGCCGGTGCTCGGTCCGAGGCGCACGTCCTCGTCGAGCTCGCGCAGGCGGGCCAGCGCGCCGTCCAGATCGAACGGCGTGTCGTCGCGCGCGGCGCGGCACAGCTGCTGGGCGAGATCGAGCGCGAGGCGTCCGACCTCTTCCTCGCTGTACTGCACCACCACCTGATAGGTGCCGGGCTCGACGGTGGGCGAGGTACGGCTGAAGGTCACCGGGCAACCGGCGGCGGCCTGCAGCCGCAGCGTCGCGCATTCGAGCGCATGGGCCAGCGAGGCATCGCCGTGCGCATCGTCGGGGCGCAGCGGGCCGATGTCGGGGAAGCGCGCGCGCAGGCGCTCCTCGAAACCCGGCAGGTCCTCGATCGTGCCGGCTTCGTCGGGGCACGCGACGATCGCTTCGATCGCGGTGTGGCGGCACCACAGGTTCGGACCGCGCAGCGCGCGGATGCGTGAGACTTCCATCAATCAGTTTCCTATCGGTCGGCCGCCGGCCGGGCGGGGCGCGACCCCGCGGCAGGCGACCGTTCTATCCTTCAGCGCTTCAGAGTGTCGGAGCCTCGGCGCCTTGCCTCTGACCATCGATGCCGGCCGGTCAACCGCGCCGGGCCGGCTGGCCCAGCCAATGGTGGACCTGGTCCAGCGTGGTGCCGATGTCGGCCTCGTCGGCCTGCAGCACCAGCAGATCGCCCGCCACCAGCTGCGACAGCGCGGCCTCGACGGCCTCGCGCCGGCTGCCCTGGTCGATGATCTTGTTGACGCGGCGGCCTTCGTACAGTCCCTTCTTCAGCAGCGCGCGCGCCTCGCTGTCGGGCAGCTTTCGCGTGACGCTGCGGTCTTCGCACAGGAACACGCGATCGAAGGCGGCGCCGAGCGCCTTGCCCTGCTCGATCAGGTCGGCGTCGCGGCGGTCGACGCCGGCGCCGAACACGGCCAGCCGGCGTTCGGACGGGAAGCGGTCCAGCGCCTTGGCCAGTGCCTCGAGCGCCGGCGCGTTGTGCGCGTCGTCGACGATCACCGTGGCGCCGTTGCGCTCGAACAGCGTGAAGCGGCCCGGCACGTCGAGCTGGCCCACGTCGAAGGTCATCACGCCGGCGCGGATCAGCTCGTGCGAGATGCCCAGCGCCCACGCCGCGGCAACCGCCGCCAGCACGTTCTCGATCTGGAAGCCGACGCGGCCCGCATAGGTCAGCGGAATCGCCGCGACGTCGGCCAGCGGCAGCTCGCTGTTGCCGGTGGCCAGCACGATGCGGCCGTCGCGCACGTACACCGCGCGCTTGCCGGCGGCGCGGTGCTGGGCGATCGCGGGCAGCTCGGCGCTGGCGCCGAAGAAGATCACGTCGCCGTCGCACAGCTCGGCCATCTCGACCACCAGCGGATCGCGCGCGTTGAGCACCGCGGCGCCGTGCTTGAGCACGACGTCGACCTGCGTGCGCAACACGCTGTACATCTTCTCGGCGTCTTCGATGTAGTAGTGGCCGAGGTGGTCGGGGGTATCGATATTGGTCACCACGCCCACCAGGCAGCGATCGTAGGCCAGGCCCTCGGACAGCATCGTGCCGCTGTCGTTCTCGAACACGGCCGCCTCGACGGCGCGGTTCTTCAGCACGCGGGTGGCGGCCTCCCAGTTGGCGCGATCGCCGCCTTCGACCAGTCGTCGATCCAGATACAGGCCGTCGCTGCAGGCCAGGCCCGTATGGCGGCCGGACAGCTGCAGCAGGCGCGCGACCAGCTTGGCGACCACGGTCTTGCCGTTGGTGCCGGTGATGCCGACCACGGGAATGCGGCCGTCGTCGGCCGGGGCGTCGCCGTCGGCCGCGGGCGGGAACAGATGATCGACGATGGCGCGGCCCACAGGACGCGGCGTGCCGGCGGCGGGCTTCAGATGCATCAGCAGGCCGGGGCCGGCATTGACCTCGACGATCGCGCCGCCTTGTTCGGCGAGCGGGCGCGAGATGTCCTCGGCCACCAGGTCGATGCCGGCGATATCCAGGCCCACCACGCGCGCCGCCAGCGCGGCATGCGCGGCGACGCTCGGGTGGACGCGGTCGGTGACGTCGAACGCCACGTTGCCGTTGCGCTGGATCAGCACATGGCGGCCCTCGGGCGGCACCGACTCCGCGGTGAAGCCCTGGCGCTTCAGTTCGAGACGGGCGGCCGAATCGAGCCGCACGCGGTTCAGCGGATGATCCTCGGTGTTGCCGCGGCGCGGGTCGCAGTTGATCTGCAGTTCGATCAGCTCGTCGATGGTCGACTTGCCGTCGCCCACCACGCTCGCCGATTCGCCCATCGCCGCCGCCACCAGCCGGCCGCCGACCACCAGCAGGCGGTGTTCGTTGCCGGGGACGAAGCGCTCGACGATGACGCCGCTGCCTTCCTCGATGGCCACCGCATAGGCGGTCTGCACTTCCTCGCGGCTGATCAGGTTGGTGAACACGCCGCGGCCGTGGTTGCCGTCGTAGGGCTTGACCACCACCGGCACGCCGATCTCTTCGGCGGCCTCCCAGGCGTCGTCGGCGCTCTGCACCAGCCGGCCCTCGGGCACCGGCACGCCGCACGATTCCAGCAGCGACTTGGTCAGGTCCTTGTCGCGCGAAATGCTTTCGGCGATGGCGCTGGTGCGGTCGGTCTCGGCGGTCCAGATGCGGCGCTGGCGTGCGCCATGGCCGAGCTGGACCAGATTGCTGTCGGACAGGCGCAGCGCGGGGATACGGCGGTCGTCGGCGGCGTAGACGATGCAGGCCGTGCTCGGGCCCAGCCAGTGGCGATCGATCAGGCCGCGCAGTTCGTCCACCGCCGCGTCGACGTCGAAGGCGCGGTCCTCGATCGCGGCCATCACCAGGTCGCGCGCGAGGAACAGCGCGGCGCGCGCCACGCGTTCATCCCAGGCCGTCACGATGACCTTGTAGACGCCCACCAGCGGGGTCTCGCGCGCCTTGCCGAAGCCGCCGGGCATGCCGGCCAGGCTCAGCAGCTCCAGCGTCACGTGCTCCATGATGTGGGCGGGCCAGGTGCCTTCCTTCAGCCGCTGCAGGAAGCCGCCCCGTTCGCCGATGCTGCACCGGTGCTCGATCAGCGAAGGCAGCCAGGCCGAGAGGCGCTCGTAGAAACCGGGGATCTTGTTGGAGGGGTATTCCTCCAGTTCTCCGATATCGACCCACGCCTCCAGCACCGGCCCATATGTCCACATATTGGGGCCGCGCAGCGACATGACATCGAATATCTCAATGTCCTTTTTCTTCATTGAATTAGCTTGAGGCATGGGCGATGCGCCCGTGGGGCGGAAGTCTAACCTTTCAATAACGTTACAGCGTAGACCTGGTTGACTTCCCGACGAAAAAGCGTTTGTGCGCCGCGACAGACGCCGCCGCGCGGATGTGGCTTATGTATACTTGCGCCGCGCTTGCACCGCACTTGCGCCGAATTGTCTGCGACATATCGGCATTCCGGGAGCGCCCGCCATTTTTATTTGTATCAAGACATGTCGTTTCGACCGTCGGCCGACCGCTTGCGCCATGCTCGCGCAGCCCGACGAAACGACGCCCGCTGTGCCGACCATGACCCTTGCTGCCACCTCCGTATCATCGACCCCCACGCTGCCTGACCCCTGGCGCGTCTCGCTGGAGGCCGAACTCGCCTCCCGCCCAGGCATGCCCGCTGAAACGGTGCTGGCCTGGCTGGAGGTCGATCTCGACCGGCGGCTGCATTTTACAGAAGGCGTGGTGGTTGTCACCGATCGCCGCGTGCTGGCCAGGGACAACGCGCAGGACGCGGGGAACGGGCAGGGCGGCTGGCGGCAATGGCCCATCGGCGCCGAACTGACGCTGCACCATGGCGACCACGCCGGCGTCGGCACGCTGGAGCTGCAGGACCGCAGCGGCCGGCTGGCGGCCTGGCACTACACGCTGGGCAACAATCCCGCCGCGCTGCGCCTGCTCGACACGTTCAATGCCCAGCGCGATCGTCTGGCCGCCGGCGCGGCCGCGCGCGAGGCCATCGAGGTCGAGGGCGTCTGCCCGACCTGCCGCGCGCCGCTGCCGCCGGGCGAGGACGAATGCCCGCAATGCAGCCGCGAACTGGAGACGCCGCCGTCGACCTGGGCGCTGCTGCGGCTGTGGCGCTTCGCGCGACCCTACCGCATGCAGTTGTTCGCCGGCTTCGTGCTGACGCTGCTGTCGACCGGCGCCACGCTGGTGCCGCCGTACCTGACCATGCCGCTGATGGACAAGGTGCTGATCCCCTACCAGAACGGCGTGCCGATCGACTACGGCTTGGTGCGGCTCTATCTGGGCGGCCTGCTGGGCGCGGCGCTGATCGCCTGGAGCCTGGGCTGGGCGCGCACCTATCTGCTGGCGCGGGTGTCCGAGCGGATCGGCGCGGACCTGCGCACCACCACCTACGAACACCTGCTGAAGCTGTCGCTCGAGTATTTCGGCGGCAAGCGCACCGGCGACCTGATGGCGCGCATCGGCAACGAGAGCGACCGCATCTGCGTCTTCCTGTCGCTGCATCTGCTCGACTTCTTCACCGACGTGCTGATGATCGTGATGACGGCGGTCATCCTGATCTCGATCAACCCCTGGCTCGCGCTGGTCACGCTGGTGCCGCTGCCGTTCATCGCATGGATGATCCACCAGGTCCGGGATCGGCTGCGCCATGGCTTCGAGAAGATCGACCGCAACTGGTCCGAGATCACCAACGTGCTGGCCGACACCATCCCGGGCATCCGCGTGGTCAAGGCCTTCGCGCAGGAGCGCCGCGAGGTCGAGCGCTTCCGCGAGGCGAACCGGCACAACCTGGCGATCAACGACCGCGTCAATGCGGTGTGGTCGCTGTTTACGCCCACCGTGACGCTGCTGACCGAGGTGGGCCTGCTGGTGGTCTGGATCTTCGGCATCTGGCAGGTCTCGCGCGATGCCATCACGGTCGGCGTGCTGGTCGCCTTCCTGACCTATATCAGCCGCTTCTACACGCGGCTCGATTCGATGAGCCGGATCGTCTCGGTCACGCAGAAGGCCGCGGCCGGCGCCAAGCGGATCTTCGACATCCTCGACCACGTATCGAGCGTGCCCGAGCCGGTGCGGCCCACGCAGCTGCCGCAGGTCCGCGGCGCCATCGAGCTGCGCGATATCGGCTTCCGCTACGGCAGCCGCGCGGTGATCCGCGGGCTCGACCTGCAGATCCGTCCGGGCGAGATGATCGGCCTGGTCGGCCACAGCGGCTCTGGCAAGAGCACGCTGGTCAATCTGATCTGCCGCTTCTACGACGTGTCGGAGGGCGCGATCCGCGTCGACGGCGTCGATATCCGTTCGCTCGCGGTGGCCGACTATCGCCGCCATATCGGCCTGGTGCTGCAGGAGCCGTTCCTGTTCTTCGGCACCATCGCCGAGAACATCGCCTACGGGCGGCCCGATGCGACGCGCGCCGAGATCATCGCGGCCGCGCGCGCCGCCCATGCGCACGAGTTCATCCTGCGGCTGCCGCACGGCTACGACTCGCTGGTCGGCGAACGCGGGCAGGCGTTGTCGGGCGGCGAGCGCCAGCGCATCTCGATCGCGCGCGCGCTGCTGATCGATCCGCGCATCCTGATCCTCGACGAAGCGACCTCGTCGGTCGATACGGCGACCGAGAAGGAAATCCAGAAGGCGCTCGACAACCTGGTGCAGGGCCGCACCACGATCGCCATCGCGCACCGCCTGTCGACGCTGCGCAAGGCCGACCGGCTGGTGGTGATGGACCGCGGCCGCATCGTCGAGGTCGGCCCGCACGACGAGCTGATGGCGCGCGAGGGCGCCTACTACAAGCTGTACCAGGCGCAGGCGCGCAACGTCGATACCGACCCGGACGATCCGGTCGAGGTCAATACCGTCGCGCCCCATGTCACGGCCGGCGCCGTCGTCGTGCAATAAGGAAGTCCGATCATGCAAGCAAGCCAATCGACGACTGCGGTCGCATTCCCGTTCGAACTGTCGCGCAATCCCTTCGGCCGTCTCGTGATGAGGACCGCGGACGGCGGCGTGCATGAAGGCGTGGTGGCCGTGCGCGCGTTCCCGATCACCGCGCCGGACGACGGCATCGCGCTGGTCAGCACCGATGGCCACGAACTGGCCTGGATCGAACGGCTCGAAGACCTGCCGGCGCCCGCGCGTGCGATCGTCGAGGAGGAGCTGGCCGGACGCGAGTTCATGCCCGAGATCCGCCGCATCGTCAGCGTGTCGACCTTCGCCACGCCGAGCACCTGGCAGGTCGAGACCGATCGGGGCCCGACGCGGCTGGTGCTGCGCGGCGAGGAGGACATCCGCCGGCTGGCGGGCACCACGCTGCTGATCTCGGACAGCCACGGCATCCACTATCTGATCCGCAGCCTGGATTCGCTGGACAAGGCCAGCCGCAAGCTGCTGGACCGCTTCCTGTAGCGGCTGCGGATACGGCCGACGCGGGCTTGTTGCCGCGCGTCTCTTAGGCCGCACAAGCGAAATATCCAGATACAAAGCTGCGTTGCCGCCTCGCGCCCCCGGGTGTAACTTGCCATCGCTGTCCCAACCAACAAGGAGATCTCGATGAAGAGGAACCACATGTTGATGGGTTTGCTGGTGGCCGCGGGCGTGCTCGGTTCATCGGTTGGCCTGGCGCAGTCCAGCTCCGGTGGCGGCTCGGCCGGTGCCGGCGGATACGGCACAGGCGCGGCGGACCAACCCGGGTCCCAGCGGGGTGGCTCGCAGATGGGCGGGCCGCAGACGGGCGGCTCGGAGACGGGCTCGCAGATGGGCGGTTCGCAACGGGGTAGCTCCCAGATGGGCGGTCCGTCGGGACCAGCCGCTCAACCCGGCGAGCGCGGCGGTCCGTCGGCGCGCGACGCGCGCGGCATGCCTCCCGGCATGGCGCCCGGCGGCCCGGGACCTTCGGCCTCGCCGTATGCCTATGCGCCGGGCCAATGGAAGAAGGGCGATCGCCTGCCGACCGCCTATCGGGACCGTCAGTACGTGATCGACGACTGGAAGTCGTTTCAGCTGGAGCGCCCACCGAAGGGGCACCAGTGGGTTGGCATCGGCAACGAGTTCCTGCTGGTCTCGACCCGCAACGGCACCATCGCCCGCGTCGTTACCGGACAATAGCGAACCGATAGCGAACCGATAGCGAATCAATAGCGGCCAACAGGCGGGCGACACATCGGCCCGCCGCAACACGACCCGCGCAGCGTGAGGACGCCGGCGCGGGTTTTTGTTTGGCGCTTCCACAAAGAAAAAAGGACGTCCGAAGACGTCCTTTTCTTTCGGCTCGGGGCCGAGCCCCGATCCGTCTTAACGCGAGAAGCGCGAACGGCCCTGGCCTTGGCCCTGACGCTGGCCGCCGTAGCCGCCGCCGTTGCCGCCATGGCGATTGCCGTAGCTGCTGCGGTTGCCATCGCCGAAGCTGCGGGCACCGTCGCGATTGCCGCCACGATTGCCGTCGCGATCGCCGAAGCTGCGCTCGGCCGGCTTGCGGTCGCCAAACGGACGGTCGCCATATTGACGGTCGCCGAAGCTGCGCTCGCCGAACGGGCGATTGCCGTTGCCAGCGGCGCCGGCAGTGTTGCCGCCGTAGCCACGCGATTCGCCGCCGCCGAAGCTGCGGGGCGCCTGCTCGCGGTCGCCGCGATAGCCGCCCCCGTTGCCGCCGCCGTTGCCGTAACCGCGCGACTCGCCGCCGCCGAACTTGCGCTCGCCGCCGCGATAGCCGCCGCCACCGTTACCCGGACGGGCACCGCCCGGCTTGCCGCCGAAGCCGGCGCGCGGCTTGGGCGTACGGCGCGGTTCCAGGCCCTCGATCACCGAAGCGGTGATGCGGTTGTTGGTGAAGCGCTCGATCCGCTTCCACTGGAAGGCATCGTTGTGGTTGACCAGGTTGATTGCCACGCCCGAGCGGCCCGCGCGGCCGGTACGGCCGATACGGTGCACATAGTCCTCGGCCTGCTTGGGCAGATCGAAGTTCACCACATGGGTGATGTCGGGCACGTCGATACCACGCGCGGCCACGTCGGTGGCCACCAGCACGCGCAGATTGCCGCGGCGCAGCGCCGTCAGCGTGCGATTGCGCGCGCCCTGGGTCATGTCGCCGTGCAGTGCGCCGGCGGCAAAGCCGGTGTCCGACAGGCGCTCGGCCAGCGAATCGGCGTCGCGCTTGGTGGCGGTGAACACGATCGCCTGCTTCAGCGACGCGTCGCGCAGCAGATGGTCGAGCAGACGCTCCTTGTGCGACATGTCGTCGGTGAAGTGCAGGCGCTGTTCGATGTTGCTCTGGTCGGCACGCGCCGCCGCGATCTCGATGCGCTGCGGGTCACGCAGCTGGCGCGCGGCCAGTTGCGCGATGCGGCCGTCGACCGTCGCCGAGAACATCAGCGTCTGGCGCGTGGCCGGCGTCGCCGCGACGATCGCGTCGATGTCGTCGGAGAAGCCCATGTCCAGCATGCGATCGGCCTCGTCGAACACCAGCATGTCGAGCTGCGACAGGTCGATGCGGCCGGCGTCGATGTGGTCGAGCAGACGGCCCGGCGTTGCCACCAGGATGTCCGGCATCTTAGACAGCATCGCCAGCTGCTTCGGATAGGGCATGCCGCCCAGGATGCTCGCGCAGATGATGCGGCGCAGATGGCGGCCGTACTTGGCGGCGGCTTCGGTGACCTGCAGCGCCAGTTCGCGAGTCGGCGTCAGCACCAGCAGCGACGGCTGGGCCGGGGCCGGGCGGGGACGCTTGCCCTTCATGCGCTTGATGGGCTCGTCGGCGCGCGGGCGGTTCGGTGCCGGACGCTCCGAAATGCGCTGGATCGCCGGCAGCATGAAGGCGGCGGTCTTGCCCGAACCGGTCTGGCTCGACACCAGCAGGTCGCGGCCGGCCAGGAAGGCCGGGATGGCCTGGGCCTGCACCGGGGTCGGCACGGTGTAGTTCAGTTCGGTCAGGGCGCGCAGGATCGCGGCATCGAGGCCGAGCGCGGCGAAACCGTCGGCCGCCGAGGCGGCGGCTTCGGGTGCGTCCTGCGGCTCGAGGATCGCTTGCAGGCGGTCCAGCGGGCTCGGCGCGGTCGTATTGGAAATATCGTTGGCGGAGGCAATAGGCTGCTCCGCACGGAATTCGTGCTGGGTCATGTCGTAAGGGTCTTGATGCATGGCACCCCTGCCATCGGCAAGAGGGTGGGCGCAGTGCAAAGTCTTAAAAAGGCTTCGGCGCCAATCGGAAGGCCGTGACGACAGACTCAGCTGGCAGTACGGCGGCAGGCAGGGGGCGACCGGTGCAAGACCGGAAGCCGGGTCCCTGGCAGGCAAACAGCGACGAGGCTGTTCAACAGGATCGGAGACGAGGCGGCGTCAAGTGAGATGGCGTTCTGGCAAGCGGCGGGTGTGGTCGAAGACTTGAAACAAACGACCGGAGAACCGAGCGACAGAGCTTGAGAGCGGAAGCGGCATCGCCTCTGGCCTTGGGGGCTGGTCGGCGGGTGCACGGCTCGCATTGCGAACTCACGGGGCGCATTCTAGCAGAAGTCGAAAAATATTGCTGCGCTGCGAAAATATTGTCTGCAAGCGCCTTCCGGCGGACATCGGCACGGACGCCGGCAGGTCGCGAGTCACCTCACGAGTCCACGTCTCTTGCATCCCCGAACCCCCGCCCTATACTCGCAGTGTCGACACCAAGTGCCGGCACGGATGCGGACAACCCTCCCACCCGATGGCCGTCTTCAGCGAGTGCCTCGCTGTTCGCCATCGGCATCTCCGCAATGCACGCCAGCGCCTTCTTTCTCCGACTGTCCGGGTGGTCCGGATGGGCGGCCGCGACATCGGCGGAACCATGAGGAAGAGGACCTGCACCGTGGCTTGTGGCGATGCCGCCAGCGTCGACCTAGACTGCCCGGCCCGTCCGCAGCCAGCCCGCCAGGACATTGGCGGGCTTTTCATTTCTGCGAGGGTCGGTTCGACGACGCGGCTCCGCCGCGCGACATCGCCCCCGCGACGCGGCTCCGCGCGTGAAATCGCACCTCCGACGCGGCTCCGGGCGCGAAATCGCACATTTCCGGGTGCCGGCGAGACGCCCCCCGCCAAGTGACTTTGCTATACTCCGCCCCTGCCTCGGCCAATGGCCGCGCGCGCGGTTGCACCGGTTCAGCGGTGGCCGCATCCCAGGGCGTCGCATCGATGCCCGGCTATCCGCTCGCCGTAGTTCAATGGATAGAACGAGCGCCTCCTAAGCGCTAGATACAGGTTCGATTCCTGTCGGCGGGACCACTCTCCCCATTCGATTTCGCATCAGCCGCGCTTCGCGATTTCCGCGCTTGGCGGTCCCCACGCGTTGCATCTCCGCGCTTGGCGGCCCCCTACACGTCGCGTCTTCGCGCTTCGCACCTGCGCCCGCGACGCCGGAAGCCGGACGCCGCTCGTGCTCCGATGGCCGAGCGGCGGCGTCCGGCACTACGAACGACTGTCGACGATCAGGCGCCGTCGAGGAAGAGACTGCGCTGGCCCAGGCGCGTGCCGAGCGCATCGGGCGGCAGGCTCATGCTGGCCGGATCGATGGCAGGGTCGGTGCTGCGCACCAGGGTGGGATCGGCGGGCGCCATGGCCGGCTGAGCAGCGGGGGCGGCAGCTTGCGCGTACGGGTCGCCGGCAACCGGTGCGGCGGCTTGAGCCGGCGACGTTGCCGCGGGCATCGCCTGCATCGGCTGAGCCGACGGCATTGCCTGCGCGGCGGGCGCGGACTGGATCGATTGGGTGGGTTGCGCGGATGGCGCGGATGGCGCGGATGGCGCGTATGGCGAGGATTGGGTGGACTGCATCGGCTGCATCGTCTGCGCGGCCGGCATCGGCTGAGTCGACTGCATCGGCTGGGACTGCTGCGCCAGCAGCGGGTACGACGCGATCATCGCGCCAGCCATCAACAGGGATTTCGCCAGATGTTGCTTCATTCGTGTACCTCCATAAAACGCCTACAGGCAAGGGAAGGTTCACTGTAGCGGCGAGGCGTCTGACATTCTGTTCGATTTTGCAACGGTGATTAACGAGCCTTGTCATCCGCGCCAATGCGGCTTACAACCACGCGCGCAACGGTGGCAACGGTGGCAACGGTGGCAACGGTAAAAAGGTCGCAATGGTGAGCGAGGTGCTTGCCTGCATGGCGGGGCAGCATGACCATGGAGGTTCGATGCGAAAGGGCCTGTAGAATCGGCGGCGCTCTTGCCGTAGCGCGGAAACAGGCCCTGGCGCCGTGGTGAAGTGCCCTCACGGAGTCGACAATATGGACGGACAACAACGAGCGATGTCCTGCATGCACGAGACCCGCACCGTCGATTCGCCAATGGCCGACCAATGAAATCCATCGCGCATCCGCCACGCGTCGTCGCGCTGGCCTTCCTGCTGGCGATCGCGGCCGGCACGCTGCTGCTGGTGCTGCCGATTTCCCAGGCGGACGGGCGGCCCGTGCCGTGGCTGACGGCCGTGTTCACCGCGGTCTCTGCCGTCTGTGTGACGGGCCTCGTGGTCGTCGACACCGGTACCTACTGGTCCGGCTTCGGCCAGGCCGTGATTCTGGTGCTGTTCCAGATCGGCGGCTTCGGCATGATGACTGCAGCCACCCTGCTGGGGCTGATGGTCAACCGCTCGCTGCGGCTGCGCACCAGGCTGATCACGCAGGTCGAGACGCGCTCGCTGGGCATGGGGGACGTGACCAGCGTGGCGCGGCTGGTGCTGGCGGTGACGCTGGCGTCCGAGGCCATCGTCGCGACGCTGCTGACGCTGCGGCTTCGCCATGCGCATGACCTGCCATGGGGCGATGCCGTGTGGAGCGGACTGTTCCATGCGGTGTCCGCCTTCAACAATGCCGGCATTTCGATCCATGCGGACAGCCTGACGCGCTATGCCGCCGATGCGCTGATCCTGATTCCGGTGATGCTGGCGACCGTGGTCGGCGGCATCGGTTTCCCGGTGCTGCACGATGTCCGGCGCAAGGCGCGCAGCCCGCATCATTGGTCCCTGCATACCAAGCTGACCCTTGCCGGCACGGCGGTACTGCTGGCGATGGGCTTCGTCGGGGTGCTGCTGTTCGAATGGACCAATCCGAATACGCTGGGCCCGATGTCCGCCGCCGACAAGCTGCTGTCCGCGGCCTTCGCCTCGGTCGCGGCACGGACAGCGGGCTTCAATACCCTGGACATCAGCCTGCTGACGCCCGAAACGTGGGCGCTGCACTACTTCCTGATGTTCGTCGGCGGCGGCAGCGCGAGCACCGCCGGCGGTGTCAAGGTGGGCACGATCGCCATCCTGGTCCTGCTGGTGATCGCAGAGATTCGCGGGCAAAGCGACTGCGAGGCATACGGCCGCAGACTCGGCGCCTCGGCCCAGCGCCAGGCCATCACGGTGCTGGTGCTCGGCAGCGCGCTGGTCACCCTCGGTACACTGGTGTTGCTGCGCACGACCGACGTGCCGACAGATCAGATCATCTTCGAGGTCATCGCCGCCTTCGGAACAACCGGCCTGTCCACGGGGATCACCGGCGATCTGCCGGTGCCGGCCCAACTGACGCTGATCCTGCTGATGTATGCCGGCCGGGTGGGCACCATCACGCTGGCGGCATCGCTGGTATTGGGCGAGCGCCGCATGCCGTTCCGCTATCCAGAGGAGCACCCAATTGTTGGCTAGATTGTTTACCGAGCAGTTCTCCTTCTCGAAGGGCGACAGCGTGGTCGTGATCGGCCTGGGCCGCTTCGGCAGCTCGGTCGCGCAGTCGCTGATGCGTCTGGGCCACGACGTGATGGGCCTCGACAAGGATGCGGAGCCCGTGCAGCTCTGGGGCAACTACCTGACGCATGCGGTGCAGGCCGATTCGACCAACGTCAACGTGATGCGCCAGCTCGGCGTGGCCGACTTCGCCCATGCCATCGTCGGCATCGGCTCGGACCTTGCGGCCAGCCTGATGACGATCATGGCGCTCACCGAACTGGACATCAAGGACATCTGGGTCAAGGCGATGTCGGCCGAGCACGGGCAGATCGCGCAGCGCATCGGCGCGCATCACGTCGTCTATCCGGAAGCCGATATGGGCGAGCGCGTCGCGCACTTGATCACCGGGCGCATGATGGATTTCATCGAGTTCGACGACGGCTTCGCCATCGCCAAGGTCCATGCGCCGGCGTCGACCCACAACCAGACGCTGGCGGAATCCGGCGTGCGCGAGAAGTCGGGCGTCACCGTGGTGGGCGTCAAGCGCGCCAACGAGGACTTCCAGCACGCCACGCCGGGCACGCGCGTGTTGCCCGGCGATCTGCTGATCGTGTCGGGCCCGACTCGGAAGATCCAGTCGTTCGCGGGCGACGTGACGAAGCGCTAGTTCGCGGCCCCAAGCACCGCCCGATTCAGCGCCTGGATCTGATCTTCGCAGGCTTCTGGATATTCCAGGCCCGCGCGCTCCGCCACTTCTCGTCCCAGGCGCCCGTACAGCCGGACCGTCGCTTCAAAGGCGCGTCGTGCGTCCGCGGCGTCGAAACGTCCGAATATCTGCTGCATGGCATGCCACGTATCGCGATGGGCCCACTGGTCCATGCGCAGGCCGTTGTGCCAGACATCGACCTGGCCCGGATGCAGCGCCTGCGCGTGCCATTGCGCCATGCGCAGCAGCAGCGTCTTCATCGTCCAGTCGCGCTGCTTGACCAGCCATGGTTCTCCACGCGCCAGATAGCGCGGGACATGAAATGCCTCGAACCAGAACTCTTCGACACTCGCCTGGAATTCCCGCTGTGAAGGCAGAGGTTCAACAGGGAAGCGGTATGGCGGAGGCGGCAGCGATGCGGCCACCCCCGCCTTGTCGAGGAGGACGTGATAGCCGCGCGCATAGAGGTCGTCCAGACCGTCTGGAGCGGTCATTCGACGCAGGCGTTCGATGCCGGCGACGGTGAAGTCGATCTTGACGCCGCCCTGGTATATCGCCAGCCGCGTCGGCCACGGTTGATCGCTGCCGGCTTCGAGACGCAACACCGTGATCAGCGGACCAATCCGGTGTAGCCAATCGTCGTCCTTGGCCAAGGTATCCGAGTCAGACGAAATGATCTCGATATCGAGGTCCGAATACTCGTCCGCGGAATCATCCTGGCGTGCCAGCGAACCGGTCTGGATCAACGCCAGCACCGCGTCCGTGGCACCTGCCCAAGCCAGGACCGATTGCAGATATTGGTCTCGTAATGTCATGCGGGGATCAGCATCCTCGCGGCAGCATTCGATGAGACTTGGCATAGGCGCGCAGCGCATCGTTGATACGGGTTTGCCAGCCTTCGCCGGTGGCCTTGAACGCCTGCAGAACGTCGGGGTCGAGCCGCAGTGTTTGACTGACCTTGCGTTCGGCAGCCGGCAGCGCAGGGCGTCCGCGCCGCTTGGTCAGTGACTCGGCCTTTTCTTCGCCAAGCACTTCGGCCAACACTTCACGAGCGGGCCGCATGCGTTTGATTCGCTCGGTAGGCAGTTCGACCGCATCTGGGTCGCCCGCGATGCCACGCGCGATCGCCGCGTCCTCGTCGGCGCTCGGCAGGGTCAGCTTGGATTTCCTGTTCATAGTCTCGCACCTCTCGGAAATTGGCCTTGCGTAGACTGATGGCCCGCAGCGTGTCGCCTCGTATGGTGAAGACCAGGCAGTGCAGGCGGGACCCGATGGGGCCGTAGGCGATGTAGCGCGTTTCGCCGCATTGCCTCCGGTCGTCTATTGCAATCAACGCCTTGTCGAAATCCATCAGCCCCGCGTTGGCCAACGATATGCCGTGCTGGCACACGTTCCTGCTGTCCTTCGCGCAGTCGAACTCGATTTCCATGGGTTATTGTAGTAGCAAAAAATACGTTGAACAAGATTTTTGCTACTACGCTAAATCGCCAAGGGATCGTGCGCTTGTGCTGAGTCGACGAAAGCTATCAAGAAGAGGGCGTGGTGGGATCGGATGCGCCGTTGTCTTACGCGTCCGGCCAGCCGTGACGTGCCACGATGGGCTTGACGTTCAACGGCCTTGCCGCGGCCGCAGCACCCACAGCGCCACGATCCCGCCCACCACGCCCCAGAACGCCGAGCCGATGCCAGCCAGCGTCATGCCCGACGCCGTGATCATGAACGTCAGCAGCGCGGCCTCGCGCTCGCCGGGGTTCTGCATCGCCGTGGTCAGGCCGCTGGCGATCGAGCCGAGCAGCGCGAACGCGGCGACGGCGATCACCAGCGCCTGCGGGAAGGCGGCGAACAGCGCCGCGATGCTGGCGGCCAGCGTGCCGGCGACCAGGTAGCCGATGCCGCAGACCACCGCCGCGGTGTAGCGCCGCGCAGGGTCCGGATGCGCCTCGCTGCCGGTGCAGATCGCCGCAGTGATCGCGGCGAGGTTGATGCCGTGGGAGCCGAACGGTGCCAGCACCGCGGAGGCCAGGCCCGTCACGGTGATCAGCGGCGACGCCTTGACGTGATAGCCGTCGGCTCGCAGCACGGCAAGGCCGGGAATGTTCTGCGATGCCAGCGCGACGATGAACAGCGGAATCGCGATGCTGACGAAGGCCTGCAGCGAAAACGCCGGGGTGGTCCACACCGGCGCAGCCACCGCGAAGTGGAACTGCTCGAAATGCAGTTGGCCCAGCACGCCGGCCAGCGCCACGCCGATCACCAGCACACCGGGCACCGCATAGCGGGGCCACCAGCGCTTGCCCAGCAGATAGGCCGCGAACATCGGCAACAGCAGCAGCGTCTGGTGCTGCGCCTGCACGAAGACGTCGATGCTGATGCGGAACAGGATGCCGGCGAGCAGCGCCGCCGCGATGCTGGCCGGCAGCGCGCGCATCAGCCGGTCGAACCAGCCGGTCAGGCCGGCGGCCGTCATCAGCAGCGCGGCCAGCAGGAAGGCGCCGATCGCCTCGGCGTACGGCACGCCCGGCAGGCTGGCGATCAGCAGCGCCGCGCCCGGCGTGGACCATGCGATCACGATCGGCACGCGCGTGAGCAGCGACAGCCCGATGGTGGTCACGCCCATGCCGATCGACAGCGCCCAGATCCACGAGGCAATTTGCGCGTCGCTCAGATGCGCGGCCTGTCCGGCCTGGATCATCAGCACCAGCGAGCTGGTGTAACCGGTCAGCATGGCGACCAGTCCGGCGACGAAAGCCGAAACGGAAAGATCGGTGAGTTTCAGCGTGGCGGAGGGCATGGCGATTCGGTTCGGTCGGTGCGGCCGGTCGCATATCGGGGTGGACAACCGGCGTCGCGGAGATCGGCAACCAGCGGCGTTGGTCACGGCAACCGGAATGCAAGGATGCGCTGGCGACCGGGCCTGCAGTGCGTTGAGGGCGACATCTTCGCACGAGCGCGGGGCATCGTCGACGCGGCGCTGCGGGCCGCCGTCGACGTGGGAAGGGGACCGCCGCCGGCCTACAGGCGTTTTCCCTTACGGATTTGTCCGACTGGAGCGAGCGCCGCCGTCCCGATACAGTGAGGCCGTGCCTTGGGAGCAGGGCACCGAGGAGAGACTCTTCAGCCCGCCTATGTCGCGGGCTGTTCTTTTTTATGGGCCGGCGATCGGCACCGGCGGAACGTCGGTAGCTTCCCGCCACACATAAACCCCACGCCGCCTTCACATTCGCCCGCGACACTGCGCTGCCTGTCACCGACGCAACAGGAGCCCGGCATGATGCCATCCCGTCCCGCAGTGTCCGTCCCGAATTCCGCTTCCGACCCCGCTGTTGGTTCCGACCCTGCTTCCGCTCGCGGCCCGGCTTCCGCCTCCGCTTCGGACTCCGCACGCACCGTCTTCCCGCTCGCATCGAGCATGACCGACTACGACGTGATCGTCGTCGGCGCCAGCTTTGCCGGCGCCGCCTGCGCGCTGGCGGCCGCGCGCGCCGGCCTGCGCGTGGCGGTGCTCGAGCGCAAGCGCGATCCGGGCGCGAAGCTCCATACCACCGGCATCGTCGTCAAGGAGGCGGCCGAGCGCACCTGGCTGGGCCGCGCGCCGGCGCACTGCTTCCGCCGCGTCGAGCAGGTCCGGCTCTATTCGCCGGCGCTGCGCAGCCTGCGGCTGGACGCGCCCGGCTACTACTTCCTGACCACCGATACCCCGGCACTGATGCGCTGGCTGGTCGACGAACTGGTGCGGCATGGCGTGACGGTGCACCTCGGCACGCCCTTCGTGCAGGCGATGCGCGACGGCGATCGCTGGCGCATTCCTGGCATCGGCCGCACCCGCTATCTGGTCGGCGCCGACGGCGCGAAGTCGCGCGTGGCGGCCTGGCTTGGCCTGCCGGGCCCGCGCGACTTCCTGTACGGCATCGAGTACGAATTCGACGGCCTGACCCTGCCCGAGCCGGGGGCCTTGCACTGCTTCGTCGGCAAGCGCTTTGCGCCCGGCTATCTCGGCTGGGCTGCGCAGACGCCCACCGGCGTGCAGATGGGCCTGGCGCTGCGGCGCCGTCGACGCGGTCCGCGTACGCCCGATATCGAAGGCTTTCTCGCCCGCGTGCGGCATCTGCTCGACGTGCCCGACGACGCGGTGCCGGCCTCGACGCGCGCCGGCCTGATTCCCTGCGGCGGACCGGTGCTGCCGCTGGGCCGCGACGGCGTGCTGCTGGCCGGCGATGCGGCCGGTGTGGTGTCGCCGGTCACCGCGGGTGGCATCCATTCGGCGTGGGAGCACGGCGAGACGATCGGCACGGCCATCGCCGCGCATCTGCGCGAGGGCGGGCCGGCGCCCGAGCGGTCCGTGCCGCGCGCAACCCCGCGCTTTCGCGCCAAGCGCGCGCTGCGCTGGCTGTTCGACCGCTGCCAGTCCGACCGCCTGTTCGAGTGGATGCTGTATTCCCGGCCGCTGCGCTGGGCCGCGCAGCGCCTCTACTTCCACCGCCGGCGCCAGCGGCAGGGCGCGGCCGCCCTCGGCGCGCTCGACTAG
>Ga0065721_10050227_pt1 | contig 22002 bp, 17 predicted proteins | sample Mesricmetagenome_FD_59108 | JGI IMG/M metagenome (GOLD analysis project Ga0065721, IMG submission 59108) | Mesophilic microbial community from rice straw/compost enrichment Sample: eDNA_1 v2 (version 2) | ecosystem: Engineered > Solid waste > Grass > Composting > Bioreactor | place: USA: Davis...
AGACGCCGAGGCCCTGCGCGCGCTGGCCGGCTTCGCCCGCCTCGTCTGGGTGGTGGGCAACCACGACGCCGATGGTCCGCAAGCGTTGCCGGGCGAGGTGCGGGACGAGATCGCGGTCGACGGCCTGATCCTGCGTCATGAGCCGACGCACGGGGCGCAACCGGGTGAAGTGGCCGGGCACCTGCATCCTTGCGCTCGGGTGGTCGCCAGCGGCGGCAGCGTACGCCGACGCTGCTTCGTCACCGACGGCGAACGCATGGTGGCGCCGGCTTTCGGCGCCTATGCCGGCGGCCTCAACGTGCGAGACGAGGCCTTCGCCGGCCTGTTCGCAAGACAGCCGCTCTGCGGTGCCTTGGGCGCGGGCCGCGTCCACGCCGTGGGCTGGCGCTCGCTCGCCCACGATTGATGCTCAGAGCTTGAGCGCCTGCTCCATAGCCATGGCCAGTGAGATGCATGCACCCAACGTCAGGGCGGTCATCAGCCTCGGATAGCGAGCCGGCACGTCCCGCGCCGAATGATCATAGAGCCACTGCAGGATGAATGCGGCCATGAAGCCGCCCAGCAGCCAGGGAACGGGGACCGCCTCTCGAGCAAAGAGCAGCGCCCAACCGGCGATAGGCGAAACAGCCGAGAGCGCCAGCCTCGTCCAGCGCGGCTCGGCCCGGCCGCTTTCAAGGCCCCAGCGCACGCCGCCCAGAAAGCCCAGCATCACCGCCGACCAGGTGAGCAGCGCGGAAAGCGCAGCGCCCTTCGCCTCAACAGGCCCGTAGAGATAAGTCAGCGCGGCGGCGGGAAAGGGCGCGAGGCCGGCGATCGCGATCGCCCAAAGCGGCCTTGGCGCGCGACCGTCTCCTCCCGTATCGGCGCGGATGTCCAATGGATCAGTTCCTCCTGAACGCCACGGAGGCGAGCCAGCCGGCGCCGAGCGCGATCACGACCGAAGCCAGCCCGTAGAGCCAGGGCCGGTTGTTGGCGAAGACATAGAGCGCGCGCTCCAGCCCGACCTTCTCGACCGTGAGGCCCCGCATGCGCCGCGACACAGGCTGTCCGTCCTGAAAAAGGAATATCTCGGCCGAATAGGCGCCGATCGGCGCGCCGGCGGGCAGGTCGATCTCCGCCTTGAAGAGCCCGCGATCGACGAACGCCACCCCGTCGTCGTCGGCCGCATAGAGACCGGCCTTTTCCTTCAGCCGCACCACCGCACGGCGCCAGTCCAGATAGTCGGGCCCCAGCCGGCTCACCACCACGTCGCGCACGCCATAGCGGGTCTCGGTCCGCTGCTCGAGCGGCGCATTGATCCGCAGGTGGTCGACGCCCGCGCCGAGCCGGCGCAGCGTGCTGAAACTGGCGATCTCGCCCAGCGGGCGGGTGGACGCGGCCATGTAGAAGCCGGGCGCCCCCTCGAACACCACCGGCTTGGAGTTGACCCATATGCCGGCGATGCGCGTCTTGCGCGCCAGGCGCAACGGCGCGTCGGGGCCGCGCACGATCACCACCACGTCGCTCGGCTTGAGGGTGGGATCGAAAACCGCGCCATAGAGCACGATGCGCGCGCCCCGGAAGCTGGACGTCACCTGCACGTTGGCCGTCGTCAGGGCCGCGGAGACGGCAGGCGGCGTGTCGGGGGGCGGCGCGTAGGTGCTCATCCGTTCGCCGCCATCAGTTCGAAGGGCTCGCTCGGATTGAAGAAGAGCCCAAGGCCCATCCGCAGACCCACCGCAAGGACGATGAGCGCCAGGACCGCGCGCAGCTCCTCGGCCCGGAAGCGGGAAGAGGCGCGCGCCCCGACCTGGGCGCCGAGCACGCCGCCAACCAGCAGCAAGGTCGCGAGCACGATGTCGACCGTCTGGTTGCGGCCAGCCTGGAGCACGCTGGTGAGAGACGTCGTGATGATGATCTGGAAGAGGCTCGTGCCGACGACCACGCCCGCCGGCATGCGCAGGATATAGACCATGGCCGGGACCAGCACGAAACCGCCGCCGACGCCCATGATCGCGGACAGTACGCCTACGAAGACGCCGAGCAGCACCGGCGGAATGACGCTGATGTAGAGCCGAGAGCGCGGGAACCGGACCTTGAACGGCAGGCCGTAAAGCCAAGGCGGGCGGCGGTCCCGGCGCGGCTTGGGCGCCTCGCCCCGCCGCCGGCGCAGGATGGATGACAGCGACTCGCTGAGCATCAGCGCGCCGATGACGCCCAGGAAGATCAGATAGGAGAGCGAGACCACCAGATCCGCCTGGCCGAGAAGCCTGAGCCAGCGGAACACCTCCACACCGAGGAAGGCGCCCATGACGCCGCCGGCGGCCAGCACGCCGCCCATCCGGAAGTCGACGGCCTTGCGGCGCGTGTAGGAGATGACGCTCGAGGTCGAGGACGCCGCCACGTGGTTGGCTTCGCTCGCCACCGCCACGGCTGGGGGAATGCCGAGGAACACCAGCACCGGGGTCATCAGGAAGCCGCCGCCGATGCCGAAAAGGCCCGATATGAAGCCGACCGCCGCCCCGAGCGCCACCAGCAAGGGGGCGTTCACCGAGACTTCCGCAATGGGCAGATAAAGGTCCAAGCCAGCCCCTTAGCCGGCCCGCGCTATCGGGTGAAGACCTGCAGGCGAGAAAGCGTCGTCGGATCGAGCACGCCGGTCGCGGTCAATCCAGCTTCGCGCTGATAGGCGGCGATCGCCATCTTCAGGGCCGGTGAAGAGACGCCGTCCGTAGGCCCCTGGTAGTAGCGCAGCACTGAAAGCGCCTTTTGCGCCTGGGTGATCTCGTTCGGCGAAGCGCCGAGCGGCGCGGCCTGCGCCGTCGCCGAAGGATTGGGATCCGAAGCCTGAAAAGCGCTGGCCGTCCGCTCGGCCACGCTGCGGGCCTCGGGACTCAGGCTGCGGCGTACGCGGGCGGCGTTGGCCAGGGCGTCCTTGTCGCCGCTGCGGGCCGCCACGAGATACCACTTGTAGGCCTCGGCCGGGTTCAGAGGCACGCCGCGTCCCTGCTCGTAGAGGACGCCGAGATTGAACTGGCTGTCCACAAGCCCGAGTTCGGCGGCTCGCTTGAACCACTGGGCGGCCATGACCGCGTTGGTGGGCCCGCCCTGCCCTTCGGCCATGGCGATGGCGAGGTTGTGCATGGCGGCGCGGTTGCCGCCCTCGGCCGCCCGTTCGGTCCAGCGCCGGGCCGCGACCGGATCCTTCTTCAGTCCGGCGCCGCCCTCCGCATAGAGCTTGGCCATGTAGAACTGCGCCGGCGAATGGCCGAGATTCGCAGCCTTCCGCAGCGCTTCGACCCCACTCGCGTCTCCAGCCTGCACGGCCCAGACACCTTGCGCATAGAGGTCGCCCAGGGCGGCGTCCTCTCCCGCGACCTGCGCCGCAGCGGACGGCTCGGCCGCGAGCGGCTGCGGCGCAAGAGCGATGGCGGCGCGCGGCGTGGCCGGCAGCGGCGCGGTGTCGGCTTCGGGGGTCGCGATCTCGCCCGCCTGGTCCTTCTTGAAGACGTCCAGGGCGTCGGCCACCCGCTTGGGCGTCTCGCCGCCTGCGTCACCCTCGGCCACGAAGACGCCCGCCGCGCCAACGCTCAGGAAGGCCGCGCCGCCGGCCACCAGCAAGGCCGTGTGTAGCGACGAGCCGGAGGAGCGTTTGCGGAACGAAAGACCAGGGAAGAGCTTGGCGTCGCGCTTGGGGAGCTTTTCGACCTTGGCGCCCTTGCCCTTCGCTTCGGCGGCGGCGCGCGCGGCAGCTCGCGCCTGCTCGATCACCTCGCGCGTCGAAAGCTGCCGCGGGGGAGCAGCCTCCGTGGCGTTCCCATCCAGCCCGCCCGGCGCGGCGACTGCTTCCGGTTCGCTCTCTATTTCGACCTCGGCGTCCTCCGCCCTCGGCTCGATCGGCCCAAAGGCGTCCGCGGCTTCGAAGTCCGCCGGCTCGAACACGGGCGCGGCGCCAGTCGCGGCAAGCTCGTCGTCTTCGCTCTCATGGTCGGCAGGGACGACATCCGGTTCGGGAACGGCGAAGGCTTGCAGAGCCAGCGGCGCCGGCTCCCCGGCCTCTCCATCCGCCGTTTCCAAGGATTTTTCCGGCTCCGGCGCGAGTTCCTGGACGAGCCGGGGATCTGCGCTGACCTGTTCCGCCAGGGCCAGTCTCTCGCGCGACCGGGCCAAGCCCTGGTCGACCTTGGACCGCGCCTCGTCGAGCAGCCGCGCCGTGCGCTCCTCGCTCTGACGGATGCGTTCGGCCAGATCCTCGGCCGCCCGTTCCTGGTGCTGGGCGACGCGCTCGGACAGCAGCGTGACCTGCTCCCCCACCTCGTCGATCGCGGCCGCCGAGCGGCGCTCGGAACTGCCGATCCGCTCGGTCAGGCGATCGGTGATCCGGCTGATCTCAGCGCCCAACCGCTCGAGCGCTTCGGCATGGGCGCTCTCGGAACGCGCGAACCGGCCTTCCATCGCCTCGGCGATGCGGGCGACCTCACCCCCGACTTGTTCGATGGCGTCGGCGCTGCGACGCTCGGCCGCCTCCACCTGGCGATTGAGATCGTCGGCGACGCTCAGGACCTCCCGGCCGACGCGCTCCACCGCTTCGCCCGTGACCTGCTCGGCCTTGCGGACGGCTTCGGCGATCTCACCCCGCAGGTCCTCGACCCGCTGCGAGAGGGCGGCCGAGAGCGTCTCGATCCGGCGCTCCACGTCGGGCGTGCTGCCCACCTCCGCCGCGCCGACCCGGCTGTCGAGGTCGGCGAACGCCTGACCGAGATTGACCAAGGCTTCGGAGGTCCGCGCTTCGGCGTCGCTCAGCCGCGCCTCGACGCGACCTGCGATCTCCTCGAGCAAGGCGGACCTGTCGGATCCGCCCGCTGTTCCCAGTTGATCGATCCGCGCCTCCATGGCGCGGAGGCTTTCTCTTGTGCGGCCCTCGCCCTCGCTCAGGTGGCTGGCGACCCGGTTCAAGGCCGCCTCGAGCGCTCGCAGGGCTTCGGCCGAGCGCGGGCCGGAGGCTTGCGCCTCCACACGGCTCAGGCGCTCGGCCAGTCGATTGTTCTCCGCCCTGGCCTCCTTCACGGCTCCTTCGACGCGGGCGACCGCCTCGGCGACGCCTCCGGCGGCGCGTTCTGAAGGGCCTTGAGAGTCTTCCGGCGCCTCTTCTTCGAGGATCATCCGGTTGAGCCATTCGCCGAGCGTCATGCCCGAACGGCGAGCCAGGTCCTTGGCGACCTCACGCGCCTTCGGATCGATGCCCTTCACGCTCCAGGGCGCCCCCGAGGTCATTTCGAATCGCTCTCCCAGCCCATGGACCAGAACGCTATCACCGATCTGTGGTGTGTAAACGCGACGTTAACACTAGATATAGGGGTCCGCGCGCATTCCTGTGGACAGTCATGCTTGTTTCATCATCTGGCGCGCGGGCGGCCGGAACGCTTTGCCTCCAACGACCCGGTATTGTACCGCCTGCCCATGCCGCTAGACGTCACACTCGCCGCAAGCCTGGCGCTCCTGGCCATCGCCGCCTTCGCCGGCTGGCGCGGGTCCAAGCCGTCCGATCCGCTGAAGGGTCCGCGCCTTGTTCCCTGGCGCTTCATCATGGTGACCGCCAGCGCCCTGGCGCTGGTTTTCGTCGTCCACCTGGTGAACCTGCTCGGCGTCACCACGGGCCGCTAGGCGGCGCTCGGCAGGCCATCCTCCTGCTTCTTCGGCCGCTTGGCGAGACCGGCCACCCCTCCGGAGGTCAAAAGGCCCATATCGGCCAGCACCAGGGGGATCGCCCACTTGTTGGGCGCGGCGATGTAGCGCGGCCGCCAGACCGGGTCGTACTTGCCCTTGTAGGCGCGCACGCCCTGGAAGTTATAGATCTCTTCGCCCTTCTCGAAGATCAGGGCCCCGACCCGCGAGAGGACCGGCGCCAGAGGACGGTCGTCGAGACCCGATAGCGGCGCCATGCCGAACTCCACCGCCTGGTAGCCCTCGCGCCGGCCCCACTCGATCAGTTCGACGAACAGGAAGTCCATGATCCGCCGCGGCCCCTCCTCGATGTAGCGCATCAGGTCCATCGAGAACGCGCTCTTGTTGGCCGTCGTCCAAAGGGTCGCGAAGGCGATGATCTTGCCCTCGAAACGGACGATTCCCACCGGGAATTCCGCCACATAGGCCGGATAGAAGCCGCCCATGGAGAAGCTCTTGTCCCCGCCGGCGTGATGGACGAGCCAGGCGTCTGATATGGCCTGGAGCTCCGGCATGATGGCCGGAACGCCTTCCGGCGGCACGACCTCGAAGGTGGCGCCCGCCTCGCCGGCCTGTCGCCAGGCGCGCCGCAGATTGCCGCGTTTCGTCCCTTCGATGGTGAAGGTCTCCAGCGAAACCATGGCGCTTTCGCCGACCTTGGCTATGGCGAATCCGAGCTCGACGATGTCCGGAAGATGCTCGGCGTCGAGGCCGTAGAATCCGGGCCGGGCGGCATGGGAGTCCGCCAGTTCGCGAAAACGCCACAGCAGTTCCATGCGCTCGTCGCGCCGCCCGACGGGCGCGCCCAGCGAGATCCAGGACCGCCCCCGCACGCCGAACATCAGGAAGCTTTCGCCCGACGCCGAGAAGAGAAAACGCTTGTCGCCGAGGAGAGCGAGATTGGAACCGGGCTCGGCCTCCTCGGCCTTGGCCAGGATCGCCCGGACACGCTCCAGTTCCGGATCGTCCTCGCCCACGACCTTAGGCGTCGCGGCCGAGGCGAACAGGCGCCAGATCCCGAAGGCGAAGAGGAGCACCGCGGCCCCCGCCCAACCCCGCATGGCCCGGGCGGCGTCCGCATCGGCCATCACCGCCCAGAAGGGCTTGTCGCCATAGTCCGCGTGCTGGAAGGACCACATGCCCAATAGGCCCGCGCCCGCCACCGCGGCGAAGGCCGAGAACAGCCAGCCCGGCGTCACCTCCATCCGCGCGAGCCGCGCCTTTCGCGGGAAGGCGCCATGGAAGGGCGCGAGGATGGCGGCGAACGCCGCAAGCAGGGCCGCCTCCTCCCAGGCGAAAGCCTTGAAGAGCGCCAGCGGACTGGCGACCAGCAGCGTCGCCATGGTCGCCCACCACGCACCGTCGAGACGCGCCTTCAGCCCGAAGGCGAGCAGGACCAGCACGAGGCCTAGAATGCTGGAAAGGAAGTGACTGACCTCGATCAGATAGACGGGCGCGAACTCGTAGAGGCGAAAGAAGCGGTCCGGGATCGTCGGCGTCGCGCCCGACGCCAGCAGCATGACCCCGGCCATGAGCGCGAGGATCGCCGCCGTCACAGGCGCGGCGGCGAATGCGGCCGGCTTGAGTTCACGCCAAAAGCTCATCCACCCTCCGAGAGCCGCTCCCACGCCTGGCTATATAGACTGATTTGGGCGCCTGGCAGCGCGCCTCGAAGTCTCAAACAAGCGTTTCGTTTCCCTTGCTCTTGGGGCGCCCGGCGCTAATGTGGCGCCACGGTTTTCCAGTGACGGGAGGAATCCATGGCCGACTTCGGCGGCGGCGACCTCGACGCTTTCCGCGACGAGGTAAAGACTTGGCTGGAGGCCAACTACCCCGCGGAACTCCGTGACCCGAAGGCCGAGACTGATCCCGAAGCGGTCTGGGGCGGACGCGCCTTCGCAGGCTCCGAGGACCCGCAGGTCGTCTGGATGCGCCGAATGGCCGAAAAGGGTTGGACGGCTCCGACTTGGCCGAAGGGCTATGGCGGCGGCGGGCTTTCGCCGCAGCAGGCCCGCGTGCTGGAGCAGGAACTGGCCGCCGGCCGCTATCGCCAGCCGCTCGCCTCGTTCGGCGTCTGGATGCTGGGACCGGTGCTTCTGGAATACGGCACGGAAGAGCAGAAGGCCGAGCACCTGCCCAAGATCGTCCGCGGCGAAATCCGCTGGTGCCAAGGCTATTCGGAGCCCGGCGCCGGCTCCGACCTCGCTGGGCTGCAGACCAAGTGCGAGGACAAGGGCGACCATTGGCTGATCAATGGCCAGAAGATCTGGACGTCCTACGCCAACAAGGCCGACTGGTGCTTCTGCCTGGTCCGCACCGACACCTCCAAGAAGCACGAGGGCATCTCCTTCGTGCTCATCGACATGACGACGCCCGGGGTCGAGACGCGCCCGATCCAGCTGATCTCCGGCGAGAGCCCGTTCTGCGAGACCTTCTTCACCGACGTGAAGATCCCCAAGGACGCCCTGGTCGGAAAGGTCAATGGCGGCTGGGAAATCGCAAAGCGGCTGCTGCAGTACGAGCGCCAGAACATCTCGGGCGGCTTTGGGGGAGGCGGCGGCGCCGGCGGGGCCGCCGGGGATCTCGCCCAGATCGCCAAGACCTATTTCGGCGCGGACGCCACCGGCGCCCTCGCCGATCCGGACCTGCGCGCCCGGATCACCAAGAACAAGATGGACTTCGACTGCTTCTACAAGACGATCGCCCGGATCGCGGCGGAGTCGAAGGCCTCCAACGGACCGAGCGCGGCGACCTCCATCATCAAATATGCGGCGGCGACCTTCGCTCAGGAGCGCTCCGAACTGATGGTCGAGGCCATGGGCCACCAGGGCCTGGGCTGGGAAGGCGAGAGCTTCACGCCGCTGGAGCTCGCCGCCACCCATGGCTGGCTGCGCTCCAAGGGCAACTCCATCGAGGGCGGCACCTCGGAAGTGAACCTGAACGTCGTGGCCAAGCGCGTGCTCGGCCTGCCCGACCCCAAATAGGCGTGAACGACGCCGCCCTGTTCCTCGGGCGGCGTCTCTGCTTTGATTGACCTTATTTCGAAAGGCGAGATTTTCATGGCTGATTTCGGCGGCGACGACCTCCAGGCCTTCCGCGCGGAAGCCGCGGCCTGGCTCGATGCGAACTTCCCCAAGGCGTTGGCGGCCGATCCGGCCGCCCAGGTCGCCAAGATGAGCGGCGTGGAGGAAAGCCCCGACGCGCTCGCCTGGCGCAAGGCCATGGGCGCGAAGGGTTGGGGCGTGCCCACCTGGCCGGCGGAATACGGCGGCGGCGGTCTGACCCGCCAGCAGGCCCGCGTGCTGCAGGAGGAAATGGCCAAGATCGGCGCGCGTAACCCGATCGGCGGCATGGGCGTGATGATGTTCGGTCCCACCCTGATCGAGTACGGGACCGAAGAGCTAAAGCGCCAGCACCTGCCGGGCATCATCAATGGCGACGTGCGCTGGTGCCAGGGCTATTCGGAGCCGGGCTCGGGCTCGGATCTCGCCTCGCTGCAGACCCGCGCCGAGGACAAGGGCGACCATTACCTCGTCAACGGCCAGAAGATCTGGACCAGCGGCGCCAACCTCGCCGACTGGTGCTTCTGCCTCGTTCGGACCGACACCACCAAGAAGCACGAGGGCATCAGCTTTCTGCTGATCGACATGACCACCCCTGGTGTCGAGGTGCGTCCGATCCGCCTGATCAACGGCACCTCGCCCTTCTGCGAAACCTTCTTCACCGATGTGAAGGTGCCGAAGAACCAACTGTTCGGACCGCTGAACGGCGGTTGGACGGTGGCCAAGCGGCTCCTCCAGTTCGAGCGCGACAATATCTCGGCCGGCCTCGGCGGCGGCTCGATCGGGGCGCCGGTTCGGGCGCTCACCGTCAAGCAGGCGGCCAAGGACTATGTCGGGCTGGACGAGACGGGGCGGCTCGCCGACCACGACCTGCGCCGACGCATCACCGAGCACCTGATGGAGGCTCAGTCCTTCCAGCTCACCGTGCGTCGCGCGGCCGACGAAGCCAAGGCCGGCAACGGCCCCTCCGCGGCGACTTCGATCATGAAGTATGCCGGCGCCAAGATCGCCATGGACCGCAATGAGCTGATCGTCGAGGCGCTGGGCACGGCCGGAACGGGCTGGACCGGCGAGGGCTTCGACGAGCCGGAGCTGGCCGCCGTTCGGACCTGGCTGCGTTCCAAGGGCAACTCCATCGAGGGGGGCACATCGGAGATCAATCTGAACGTGGTCTCGAAACGCGTGCTCGGCCTGCCGGACCCGAAGTGATATTCATCCCCCTGCCCCTGGGCAGGGGGTCATGCTATACTGCTGCCTAAGATAATGAATATTAGGGAGATTTTTTATGGCCGACTTTGGCGGACCTGATTTGGAAGCCTTCCGCGCCGAAGCCCGTGAGTGGCTCGAGGCGAATTTCCCGAAATCCCTCGCCAAGGACGTCGAGGCTCAGACCCTCGCCGTCCAGAGCCCCGAGGCGCCCAAGGGCGACCAGGCGCTCTGGAAAGAGCGCGTGGGCGAAAAGGGCTGGGGCACCCCCACCTGGCCCAAGCAATACGGCGGCGGCGGCCTGACACCGGCCGAAGCCCGTGTTCTAGGTCAGGAGATGGCCAAGATCGGCGCCGTGAACCCGATCGGCGGCATGGGCGTGGGCATGTTCGGCCCGACCCTGCTCGAGTACGGCACCGAAGAGCAGAAGCAGAAATACATCCCTGACATCGTCAAGGGTAAGGTCCGCTGGTGCCAGGGCTTCTCCGAGCCCGGCGCGGGCTCCGACCTCGCCTCGCTGCAGACCAAGGCCGAGGACAAGGGTGACCATTGGCTGGTCAACGGCTCGAAGATCTGGACCAGCGGCGGCCAGTACGCCGACATGATCTTCTGCCTTGTGCGCACCGACCAGACGAAGAAGCACGAAGGCATTTCCTTCGTGGTCTTCTCCATGCATCAGCCGGGCGTCGAGGTTCGGCCGATCCGCCTCATCGCCGGCAACTCGCCCTTCTGCGAAACCTTCTTCACCGACGTGAAGGTGCCCAAGGAGAACCTGATCGGGCCGCTCAACGGCGGTTGGACGGTCGCCAAGCGCCTGCTGCAGCATGAGCGGAGCGGCATGAACGGCGGACGCGGCGGCGGCGGCAAGCAGGTTTCGCTGGGCGTCCTGGCCAAGAAGTACGTCGGCGAGGACGAAAAGGGCCGCCTGGCGGACCCGGACCTGCGCACCCGCATCATCATGAACGAGATCGACCAACGGGCCGTCGCCCAGACCGTCCAGCGCGCCGCGCTGGAGGCCAAGGGCAATTCCGGTCCGTCGGCGGCCACCTCGATCATGAAGAACGCCTTCATGAAGGCGACCCAGGACCGCGCGGAACTGACCCTCGAGGTGATGGGCCACCAGGGCCTGGGCTGGGAGGGCGAAGCCTTCACCGACGAAGAACGCACCGCCGTCCGCTCCTGGCTCTCGGGCAAGGCCGGCTCGATCTATGGCGGTTCGAACGAGGTCCAGAACAACATCATCGCCAAGCGTATCCTGGGACTCCCGGACCTGACCCAGAGCCGCTAGGGTGCTGACGAAACAAGCTCCGGCCTTGCGTCGCCGCCATTAGCGGCGGGCGCAGGCCGGAGGCCGACTTTCATACGACCTGATTTTCAAGGAGACGATTTCAATGGCAGATTTTGGCGGCGGCGATCTCGACGCCTTCCGCACGGAAGTGCGGGACTGGGTCGCGGCCAACTTCCCGGCTTCGCTCAAGGGCAAGCCGAACCCGATGATGCGCGAAGAGCGCGTCAACCCGACCCCCGACCAGGAAGCCTGGCGCAAGGCGGTCGGCGCGAAGGGTTGGGGCACCCCCACCTGGCCGGCCGAATACGGCGGCGGCGGCCTGACCCCGGCCCAAGGCCGGATCGTCCAGCAGGAATTCGCCAAGGCCGGCGCCTACAACCCGATCGGCGGCATGGGCGTCATGATGTTCGGCCCGACCCTGCTCGAGTACGGCACCGAGGATCAGAAGAAAGAGCACATCCCGCCGATCTGCCGCGGTGAGATCCAGTGGTGCCAGGGCTTCTCCGAGCCGGGCGCCGGCTCCGACCTCGCCTCGCTGCAGACCAAGTGCGAGGACAAGGGCGATCACTACCTGATCAACGGCCAGAAGATCTGGACCTCCGGCGCGCAATACGCCGACTGGTGCTTCTGCCTGGTGCGCACCGACACCAGTAAGAAGCATGAGGGCATCTCCTTCGTGCTCTTCACCATGCACCAGCCCGGCGTCGAGGTTCGTCCGATCCCGCTGATCGCCGGCAACTCGCCCTTCTGCGAAACCTTCCTCACCGACGCTCGCGCGGAGAAGAAGGATCTGGTCGGCCCGCTGAACGGCGGCTGGACCATCGCCAAGCGCCTGCTGCAGCACGAGCGCAACGGCCTCTCGGGCGCGGGCGGCGGCGGCTACGCCGGCGGTCGGTCCCTGCCGAAGCTGGCCAAGGACTATGTCGGCGTCGACGAGAGCGGCCGCCTGGCCGACACCGATCTGCGCACCCGCATCATCATGAACGAGATCGACGGCCGCGCCTTCCAGCAGACCGCCGTGCGCGCCATGATGGAAGCCAAGGGCAATTCCGGCCCGTCGGCGGCGACTTCGATCATGAAGAACGCCGGCACCCGCTGGATGCAGGACAAGGCCGAACTGACTCTCGAAGTCATGGGTCACCAGGGCCTGGGCTGGGAGGGCGAGGCCTTCACCGGCGAGGAGCTGGGCGCGGTGCGTTCGTGGCTCGGCGGCAAGGCCACCACGATCTACGGCGGCTCGCAGGAGGTGCAGAACAACATCATCTCCAAGCGCATCCTCGGCCTGCCCGACCTGACGCAGCACAACTGAGCCTCAGAACAACCAGAGAATTTCGAGAATAGGATTTTAGACATGGCCGTTCTGAACGAAGAACAGAGCATGCTCCGCGACGCGGCGAAGAGCTGGGTCCAGGAGAAGAGCCCGGTCACCGCCTTCCGCAAGATGCGCGATAGCGGCGTCGAGCTGGGCTACGACGCCAACGCCTGGAACGAGCAGGCGGAAATGGGCTGGGCCGGGGTCATCATCCCCGAGGAATACGGCGGGTCGAACTTCGGCTACCTGTCCATGGGCCTGATCCTCGAGGAAATGGGCCGCACGCTCACCGCCTCGCCGCTGCTGGCCTCGGGCCTGGCCGCCGCCAGCGCCCTGATCCTGGGCGGCAGCGAAGCCCAGAAGAACGAGTACCTGCCGAAGATCGCCGACGGCTCGCTGGTCGCCACCCTGGCGGTGGACGAAGGCGCGCACCATGCTCCGGAGAAGGTCGCCCTGAAGGCTGAAAAGTCGGGCGCCGGCTACAAGCTGAACGGCAAGAAGACCTTCGTCCTCGAAGGCCCTGGCGCTGGTCTCTTCGTGGTCTCGGCCCGCACCTCGGGCCAGCCGGGCGACAAGGACGGCATCAGCCTCTTCCTGGTCCCCGCCGACGCCAAGGGCGTGACCAAGCAGAACCTGAAGCTGGCTGACAGCCGCGGCGTCTCCAACGTCAGCTTCGACAATGTCGAGGTCGGCGCCGACGCCCTGCTGGGCGCGGAAGGCAAGGGCTGGGACGTGCTGGAAGGCACGCTGGATCGCGCTCGCGCGGGTCTGGCCGCCGAAATGCTCGGCTCGGCCGTCCAGGCTTTCGAGACCACCCTCGAATACCTGAAGGTCCGCGTCCAGTTCGGCCAGGTGATCGGCTCCTTCCAGGCGCTGCAGCACCGCGCGGCCAAGATGTTCACCGATCTGGAACTGGCCCGCTCGGCGGTGGAAGCCGCATTGCAGGCGATCGACGCCGGCTCGCCGGACGTTCCGGAACTGGTGTCGCTGGCCAAGGCCAAGATGGGCGACGTCTTCCACCTGATCTCGAACGAGATGGTGCAGATGCACGGCGGCATCGGCATGACCGACGCCCACGACGCGGGCTTCTATCTGAAGCGCGCCCGTGCGGCCGAAGCGGCCTATGGCAGCCAGTCCTACCACCGCGACCGCTACGCCCGGATCCAGGGCTACTAAGCATCGAGGCCCGCGCCCTTCCAGGGCGCGACACTGCGAAACGGAAGAACCCCTCCAGCGCCGCTGGAGGGGTTCTTCATGCCTTGCTGGACGGATCGAAAGCGCACCGTCACTGTTCAACCAAGACGATGCCGATCGCCGCAGAACCCGAATGGCGCCAGCTGGCGCTCCTGGCGGGCGCAGGAGCGCTCGTCCTTGTCGTCCTGTTCAACCTGCCGCGGGTCGGGGGCGTGATACGGACGCTCTTTTCAGCGGCGGTTCTCGCGCTCGGGCTCTTCGTCCTTCTGCAGCAGGCGCCCTTCGATCCCAATCTCTCGCGTCTGACCGCGCGCCTGGGCTTGAACGATCAGCAAGTCGTCGGGCGCGAGGTCCGGATCCGGATGTCTCCCGACGGCCACTTTTGGGCGAACGCCCTCATCAACGGCGTCGAGCAGCGGATGCTGATCGACAGCGGCGCAACAGTGACCGCCTTGTCGCGCGACGCCGCCGAAGCCTCCGGCGTTCAGGGCGATCCGAGATTGCTGCCGGTCATGGTGCGCACCGCCAACGGCGTGGTCCAGGCGCAAACCGGCACGGTCGAAAGGCTGGAGATCGGCGGGGGGGAGGCCCAAAACCTGAAGGTCGTGATCTCGCCCTCCCTCGGCTCGGTCAACGTGCTGGGTATGAACTTCCTCTCTCAGCTCGCCTCCTGGCGGGTGGAAGGCCGCACGCTCATCCTCACCCCGGTTCAGGAAAGCGGGTGAGCGAAACCATATCCCAGCTGCGTTGTTCTCTCAGCGCCGGACGATGAAGCTCCGGCGCTTGCCATTGCATGGAGTGAATATGACCACGCCTGTCGCCAGCTCACCCACCGCTCGCGATCGGACCGAAAGCGCCCCGCCACGCCGGCGGCCCCGCCGCACGCCGGAACAGATCGCCGAGGGCGTTCGCCGCCAACGCGAGCACATCATGCTGCTCGACGGCGCCGATCCGCTGCGCGGGGGCGTAGCCGACTAGACGCGCGCAGCGCGCCGAAGATCGGCCGAGACGCCGCGTGGATCATCGCCTATCACCTCGTCTGAGAACCATTGTCGACGCGCTTCCACTCGAGCCCGGAATGCGTGTGCTGGAGATCGGCTGCGGGCCGGGCGCAGCGGCCCGCGAAGTCGCGCGCCGCATCGGCGATGGACAGATCACGGCGATAGATCGTTCCGCGGCGGCGATCAGGCTGGCGACAGCGCAGAACGATCCATTGATCGCGTCGGGGCGGCTGAAGTTCGTCCACGTGGCGGCCGAGGACTACGAACTCGCCCCTGGAGAGACCCGGTTCGACCTGGCGTTCGCGGTCCGGGTCGGCGCGCTGGACGGTCGACATCCGGAAGCGGGGCGCCTGGCGCTGGCCCGCATCACAGCGGCGCTATGTCCCGGCGCCCCGCTCTTCGTCGACGGCGGCGATCCGATCCGAAAGCTTTGGCCGTCCTGAAGCTTCGGAACTCGCTTTGACGCCGAGAGGCCGAGATGAGTCGGCGATTTCTACGACCCCGAGCTCGAGATTTCGCATGTCGGCATTCACGTTCGACGGCGAGCTGGCCGCCAGTTGGCCAAATAACCTCAGCCGAACGGCTGTTCGATGCTCCTCGGGGGCGTGGAGAACCAGACCGGTCCGCGTTCGGTGATGTGGAGACAGTCTTCAATCCGCACGCCATAACGACCGGGCGTATAGATCCCGGGCTCATTAGAGAAGCACATGCCTGGGGCCAATGGCGTCCGCTCGCCACGCACGAAGTTCACCGGCTCATGAACGTCGAGGCCGATGCCGTGGCCCGTGCGGTGGGTAAGACCAGGCGTGGCGTACCCAGGGCCATACCCGAGCTTTTCGTAATAGCTGCGCACGGCCTCGTCGACCGATCCTGCGGTCGCGCCCACCCGAGCGGCCTCGAATGCGATCTCCTGGCCCTCACGAACATGATTCCAGATCTGCCTCTGCCGCGCGTCCGCGTCGCCGAACACCATCGTGCGCGAAACGTCAGCATAGTAACCTTGGACGGTGCAGCCGAAGTCCATCAAGACCACGCTGCCGCGCCGAACGGCCTCTGGCCTTCCCCCGTGCGGATAGCTGCTGCCCTCCCCCACCATCGCGTCCCCAGCTGAGCTTTCCGCACCGAGGTTGCGGAGGGTCGTTTGCATGAGGCCGGTGATGTCGCCCGAGGTCATGCCCTCCGCGATCTGGGCTCCTACGCTGCGATATGCGGCGATCATAATGTCTGTCGCCTGCTGCATCAGGGCGATCTCGGCAGGGCTCTTAATCATGCGGCAGGCGTTGACGACGCCTGCTCCGGACACGAGCCGCACGCTCGGCCGCGTCTGCGCCAAGCCCGCGCTGACGAAAAAGCGGACGGTGTCCTCGACGGCGATCTTACCGCCTGAAGGCTGCAGGTCATCCATCCAGCCGCCGAGCACGACGAAGGGATCTTCGTGCTCCTGCCAGGTCCGAATCTGCGCCGGAACCTGGACGAGTTCGGCCAAACGCGACTCTTCGAAGGCCGGAGTTACGAAGGCAAGCTCGCCCTCGGCTGGGAGAAGCAGAACCGTAGGGCGCTCACTGCGTCCCCAGTTCACCCCGGAGAAGTAGATCATGGTCGAGCCCGGTTCGATCAGCAGGGCTCCGACACCGGCCTCCTGCATAAGCTTCTGGGCCTTGGCGACCCGCTCGAGCCGCTCACTGCGCGATATCGGCGCCGCGGAGGGGATGGCGGCCGGAGATGTGGGGCCTCCGGCCGCCTCACCGCCCGCACAAAGCGCCACGAGGGCGCCCTGCATCAACGAGCGACGATTGGGTTTCAAGCGCTCAGCGGCCACCGCCGGCGATCTCCTTGATGAGCACGTCCCAGAAGATCAGTTCCTTGTCGAAGGCGGCGAGGGGAATTCGTTCGTCCGTGCCATGGGCGCGGCTGTCGTCGGGATAGACGAGGCCGAGGCTTCCAGCCCCATATGTCGGAATGCCGACCCGACGATATTCGCGTCCCTCGGTGCCGCCGGACGACAGGCTCGGCTGCAGGGTGACCCCGGGATAGTTGACGTTCACCGCCTTCTGCAGAGCAGCCAGCACGTCAGGTCGAACAGGGGATATGGGGCTCTCGACGGCTTCGTCGGCCAGCTTCACTACGACCTTGGAACCGGCGGCCTTCTGAAGCTTCGCCTCGATCTCGGCCGCCGGCGTGCCAGGCAGAATGCGACAGTTGACGGTCGCAACGGCGTTTTGCGGCAGAGCGTTGGGGGCATTGCCCGCCTGCAGCATGGTGGCTACGCAGGTGGTCCAAAGGATGTTCGAATATTCAGGATAGCGGCGCGCGACGGCTATCGCTTCGGCGTCAGCCGGATCGGCGAGGAGCCGAGTGAAGGCCGCCCCGAGTTCGCCGCCCTGGTCCTTGGCGGTCCTGGCGACCATCAGTCGGGTGATTTCGTTGAGCTCGACCGGAAAGGTCAGGGCCTGAACCCCCTTGAGGGCGTCTGCAAGTTCGTAGATCGCGTTGTCGGGCTTTGGAACCGAAGAGTGGCCACCAGGATTAGCCGCGGTCATTTCGTAAGTGGCGGTGGTCTTCTCGGCGGCCTGCATGCTGAAGGAGAGGGGCTTGCCGTCCTTCGTCACCGAGCCGCCGCCGGCGTCGCCGTTGAGCGCGTATTCCACATCCTTCATCCAAGGATGAGCGATGACCGCGCGGGTCGACAGCATCCCAGTCTCCTCGTCGCCCGAAAACGCCAAAAGGAGATCGCGGTTGGGGGCCCAACCGGCCGACTTCAGGCGCGAGAAGGTGTTCACCAGGGCGGCGACCGCGAACTTGTTGTCCTGCGAGCCGCGGCCGTAGAGATAACCGTCCTTCTCCACTGGTTTGTAGGGGTCGCTGGCCCAGTTGGCCGCGACCGCGTCGACAACGTCCATGTGGGCCAGCAGGGCGACGGGCCGCGCCTTTGGTGCGCCCTTGGCGCGGTAGCGGACGATGAAACCTTGAGTCTCCTCTTCGTCTATGATGACCGGAACCCTTGCGATATCAGCGGGTGTGAAGCCCGCCGCGAGCAGGCGCGCCTCCAGCACATCGACGAGCTTCGGCACCGATGCGCGCCCTTTCGCCGTGGGTATCGCCACCAGTTCTGAAAGGAGAACGCGGGCCGCCTCCCGGTCGGCGGAGGACACCTGCGAAGGTGCGCCGTGTGCGGCCCCGGCGGCCATGAGCAGCGCGCCAAGCGCCGGAACGATGAGGCGCGTGGCATGACGCAAGACGGAGGTGGTCAAGGGGAAACTCCAAGAAATGAATGGCGGCCGACGTTCGTCGGCCGCCATTGCAGGACGCCTTTAGAAGGTGACCTGGATCGAGCCGAACAGATAACGGCCCGTCGCGTCGTAGAACTGCGGATAGGTGTTGCCGTTACCGCCGTCTTCGATCGCCGCGGTGGTGGTGAGCGGCGGGTCCTTGTCGAACAGGTTGTTGACGCCAGCCCGCAGAGCCACGTTCTCGCGGATCTGATAGGCCGCCGAGAGATCGAAGTAGTTGCGCGACTTCAGAACCCGGTTGAGCTCCGCATAGCTGCCCGACAGGGCGGGTTGATCGCTGGTCTGCGAGATCTTCACCGAAGAGACGTAGCGCCAAGTGAGGTTCAGCTGGACATCCCAGGGGGAGTTCCAGGTGGTTAGCAGCTTGTGACGCCACTCCGGACGCGGACGTCCGCACAGACCGCCATAAAGGCCGGTGCATTCATAGACGTCCGAGGCCGGCGAACTGGGGAGCGGCTTGGTCGTGTATTTGTCCAGCCAGGTCCCGACCAGGTTGAAGTTCACCGTGCCCATGTCCGCGATCCCGACGTCTTCCAGAGACATGCGATAGTCGACCGAGACGTCCAGGCCGCTGGTCTTCAGCGAGCCGGTGTTCAGGTTGAAGCGCTCGAAATAGCCGTCATCGGTCAGGAAGAGCGAACCGCCAGCGCCGCGATGGATGCGGTCGCAGAACGAAGCGTCCCCCGTCGCCATGCAGTTCGTCAGGGCCAGGTTGGGGTTCACGCTGCCGATTAGGTTCGAAACCTTGATGTTGAAGTAGTCGAGCGAGATCGTCAGACCGGGCACGAAGCTGGGCTGGATGACAGCACCCACCGAATAGGTGTCGGCCTTTTCCGGCTCGAGCTCGGTGTTACCGCCGATGAGCGAATTGAACTGACCGGCGGGGTTGTCGATGATTTTGCCGTACTGCGCCGCGGTCACGCCGGTGCGCATGCATTCCTCAAGAGTTCCGAACGGGGTTTCGCCGGCGCAAGGATCGTACATGCCGTTGGCCAGTTCGGTCAGCTCGACCTCGAACAGCGATTGCGAGGCGAAGAGCTCTACGACGTTGGGCGCGCGCACCGCACGCTGATAGCTACCGCGGAAGCGCAGATCGCGGACAGGCGACCAGTTCAGACCGGCCTTGTAGGCGTCGGTCTTGAAGCCGGTGTTGTAGTCCGAATAGCGATAGGCGCCTTCGAAGGAGAGCAAGCGGACGAATTGGCGATCCTCCACCAGCGGGGCGTTGATCTCGGCGAAGAGCTCTTTGACCGACGTCGTGCCGTGGACGGGATACTCAGGGCTGACGGCGTTCTGGTAGGCTTCGTCCGGCTCCAGATCGAGCGTGTTCTTGCGGTATTCCGCCCCGAAGGCCACGCCCACGCCATTGGTCGCCAGCGGGCTCACCACCCCGTACTCGCCGAGATCCCCGCTAATCGAGAAGATGATGTTCGTCAGCGAGGTGTCGCCGGTGATGCTCTTGTTTTCGGCGATATAGCCGACGGCGTCGGCGCTGGCCGCGCCGCCGAAGTAGTTGAGCGGCGAGCAGTCCGCATCGTTGTTCGAGGCGACCGCGTCGGCGTTGATCGCGCAGACGATTTGGCCGTTGGTCGCTGAGCCGGCGCGACGGTCGTAGACCGCGTTCATGGCGTTGGCCACCCGCTGCTGGTTGGCGTCACCGGTGAAGCGGCTCCGATAGCTGACGTTCGAATAAGAGGCGGAGAAGTCGTAGCTGAAGGCCTCGTTGATCTCACCGCTCATCCCGCCAACGAGACGGAAGGTGGTGTGACGCAGGTCATCCTGACGGTTGCCGCCTTCAACATTGCGACGTGAGACCACGACCCCTTCGGCGACGGCAGCGGGTCCGACATAGGCGCCCGAGGCGTCATAGATGCTCGCGGTCGAAAGGCCTGCGGCCGAGCAGAGGAAGTTCGCCTGCTGCGCGCTCAACAGCGCGTTGTCGCAGTTGATCCCGCCGGCGCTGCCATAGATGCCGCCCGAGACGGTGCCTGGCGCGATCTGAGCCGTGGAGCGGTCCTGCATGAAGCCCAGCTCGAAATAGGGCTTGAAGTGCTCGTTGATCTCGTAGTGGCCGACGGCGCCGAAGGTGTAGCGCTGATCGGGCCGCTGGTAATAGTTGTACGGTGCAAAGTTGTAGGTCTCACGGCCAGCCACGAACTGACCATCGCGCGCCAGGAACGAGGTCGGCACGCCGGTCAGGCCGGCGGTGTTGGAGAAGTTCGCCGGGTCGTTGAAGCCAGAGCCGCTGCAGGAGTACTGCCCACCGCCTGGCCCCGTCGTGCCCAGGGCGCAGGAGCTGTAGTCGTAGTCGGCCTGGGTGATGGCGTTGACCTTGCGATAGGTCGCATAGGCGGTGACGTTGCCGCGCCCGTCGCCGCTATTGACGCCGGCGACGATCGAGTAGTCCTGGGTGAAGCCGTTCCAGACGGTGCTGTCGGGCGAAGGATAGGCGCCCGGGACCACGGCGTCGTTGCGGCGTAGCAGATCCTGCAGGCCGTCATTGCCGTTGTGGTGCTGATAGGTGCCGAAATTGGCCTCGAGCTTGATGCCTTCGAAGTTGTCGAGGAGCTTGAAGTTGACGACGCCGGCGATGGCGTCCGAGCCGTAGACCGCCGACGCGCCGCCGGTGAGCACCTCGACGTTCTTGATCAGAGCGCTGGGCACCTGGTTGAGGTCGGAGGGCACGGCCTTGGGCGAGCCATAGGGCAGACGACGACCGTTGACGAGAACGAGGGTGCGGGTCGGGGAGAGACCGCGCAGGTCGACCTGGGCGGTGCCCGTGGCTTCGTTGGAGGCCGCGGCCCCTTGAGCTGCAAAGACCTGAGGCAGGGCGTTGACGACGTCCTCGGTGCGCGCCGCGCCGCGAGCGGCGAATTCATCACCGCCGACCTGGACGATCGGACTCACGCTTTCGACATTGGCCGAGCGGATGCGCGTGCCGGTGACGACGATCTCCTCGACGGCGTTGTCCTGGGCCGATGCGGCGCCGGCGCTGACGAGGCCGGCCAGCAGGCTGGTCGCGAGCAAGCTCGCTCTTCGGGAAGCAAGTCTCATAGGTTTATCCCCCTTGGATGGACCGAACAGGCTTCCCTGCGCCTGGCCGGCTTTGGACAAAGTCCGGGCGTCGGACGCCCGAAAGGGGCGTCCGGGATCACGTCCGGAGCGTTGATCGTGGCGTCGCGCGCGCCGTGTCGGGCGCTAGTACCTCCAGCTGGTGAGGTCGGCGCCCTTAGGGGCGGAGGCCTCGATGCGCTTGAGGATCTTGGGCAGGTAGAAGGTGTTGTAGCGCAGCCGCGAGATGGCGTTGGAGTTGGCGTGGTCGCCGTTCCAGCAGTGTTCGGCGCGGTCGCCGTAGTCGACCTCGCCCTGGTAGGGCGGATCGGCCTTCTTGAGGAAGTCCTCCATCAGGTAGACGGCGTTGTTGAGATAGAAGTTGTCCATGTCGCCGACATAGATGTTGACCTTGCCCTGCAGCTTGGGCCCCAGGGTCTTCCAGTCACGCTCCATGATGTAGCGAAGGTCGTAGTTCTCCCGCCAATAGGCCGCCACCTTCGGATCGATCACCCCCGTGCGCTTATCCCAGATGCGCTGCGGATAGCCGTCTTCGCCCATGGGAGAGAACACCGCCTCCCAAATGTCCCATTGGCCGCCGGACCGGGTCTTGTCGCCCATGACCAGCTCCCAGCGGTTCTCCATCTCCATGGTGTAGGGAACATGGCCGAGATAATTGCGCTTGCCTGGCCGCGCGACGCGGGTGAAGGGGCCCTCGCGCCAGTAGGCGTTCTTGTCCTCATAGATGTTGGTGACCATCAGCTGCCGGAAGTCGATCGGGTCCGGGCAGGCTGCGAAGGCGCCATTGTACTCGTCGGGATATTTGACCTGAACGCCGAGGGCCTCCCATCCGCCGGTGGAGCCGCCATAGAGGAACCTGGCCCATCCCTGGCCG
>Ga0065721_10050228_pt1 | contig 22001 bp, 33 predicted proteins | sample Mesricmetagenome_FD_59108 | JGI IMG/M metagenome (GOLD analysis project Ga0065721, IMG submission 59108) | Mesophilic microbial community from rice straw/compost enrichment Sample: eDNA_1 v2 (version 2) | ecosystem: Engineered > Solid waste > Grass > Composting > Bioreactor | place: USA: Davis...
CCTCGCGGATGTCCTGCACCCGCCACGTCCCGCTGTGAAGCCGATCGAGAAGGACATAGGGCCCGCAGTCGCAGGCCTCCTGCAGCTTCTCGATCTCGCCCCAGCGAAGCGCGAACGTGGTCTCCCCGTCACCCCACGTGAAGGTTACGGATGCATCGCGACTCATCAGACGGGCGTCCAGGTGCCGGTGATTTCGCCGTCGGACTGCATCGACACGTTCGCCGTCACGCGCCCACCCTGCTCGGCGCCGAGGGTCCAATTCTCGAGGTGGAAATGGCCCTGGAAGGTCAGCGTCCCGGTCGAGAACTGGACCTCGACCTGGCACTCGACGCTTTCGGTGCTTTCATAGGCGGCAAGCCACCGCGGCACGGACTCCGCCGCCAAAACCCCCTCGCCGGTGATCGACGCCGTGTTGGTCTGAACGTCGCGGCCGAGCCAGATCGGCAGATCCGGGTCGTTGCAGTCGGGGATCGAAATCTCCGAGAGGTTCTTTCCCATGACAAGCGACTTCGAGGTGAAGCCGCAGGGGGCGACGAAGACATTCGGCGAGTCCGCCGATTCCAGGCTGACAATGAACTTGCCGAACCTGGCCGTGTTGGGCTGGGCCATGGTGGGTCATCCTTCTCAACGGGAAGGCCCGTCACGACGGGCCGTGAGCCTTGTCCAAGGGCCGTTCGGGGTGGACGGAGCCCTGAGGGGGCCATGCATCGGCGCGCGTCCCGTCCCCGGGCTGCGGGGCTGGGTCGGCGCCGAATTCGGTGTTCCCTGCCGTCAGGCCGGGCTTTCCGGCGTTTCGATCGTCGCCGCGAATTCGAGGATGACGTGCGAGGTCACGCCGTCAGGGTCGCGAAACTTGCGGGTCTGAACGTGGTTCAGTTCCACGAGGGCGTTCGTGGAGAGCGTCATTTCATATCGATGCAGGGACCGCCTGATGGCGTCAGCGATCCGGAGCACCTCCACAAACCCGGGCTTGTCCGACCATGCTTCGACTTCATAGGTCACGTCCACCGCTTCGATACAGTCGGCGTCGTTCTGGACCTCGTCGCTGGCACTGTGCGCCACGAACGGCATCTGGGCCGTGACCGCCCCGTCTGGTGAGCGAGGCACGTGGTCGTACACGCGGCTGCCCACCAGCGCGACGACCGCGCTGGCGGCCTTCAGCCGGGCGGTGATGGCGCCCTGCAGCTCCAGTGTCGGGCTCATGCCTTCCTCGACCTCCTGACGGCACGGCTTACGGCGCTGGCCATTTTGCGGCGGATCGCCTCCTTCTGCGCTCGATAGGTCGGGAAGATGTGCGGCATTCGCGGGCCCTTGCCGACAGACTTGCCGTTGCGGTGGAAGCGCTCCTTCGTGCCGTATTCGAGGAAGCGCCAGATGTACTCGGCGAACACGCCCGTTGCGTTCCTGTCCTTCGTGCGCCCCTTAAGGCCCTTGCCGACGACGAGCCCGCTCGCCCGCGCCGACAGTCGATCCCCCTGGATGCTGCGCTGGTACTCGCCGTCGCCGGGGGCGCGTTGCCGGATCTTCGCGGCCAGGTCCTTGGCCGCCGCCAGTTGCGCGGCCGCCAGCTCGCGCTCGGCAGCCGGCACGATCGCCCGCAGCCGGGCCATCACCTTCTCGCGGCCGAGGACCTTTGCCCGCGCCCTCATCCGCGCACACCCGTCTGCACGAGGATGTCCAAGAAGGCCCGGTCCTCCTCGTGCGGGGTCACGTCCTTCACATGGTAGATCGGTCCGGCCCATTGCCCGCCGAACCACTCGCCATTGTCCAGGTCGCGCACCCGCCAGTCCGTCGTCACGGCTCGCGTTTCGGGCGATGCCCGGACCTGTATGATCTGCGAATGACGGCCCTCGAGACGGCCAGCCAGTACCGTTTCGCCACCGCGAAGGTGGATGAACGCGGCCCGGCAGGTGAACTGCTCCACCCAATCCATGACCGTGTTGCCATAGTCGATCGGACTGTCGGGGTTGCCGGCGACTCGAACATCGAACGCGACCCGGTGGATGAGGTCTCCCGCGCTAGGACGCTTTGCCATCGTAGACCAGCTCCGGCTCTGCGTTCCTGTTTCGCTTCCGCATCGCCACGGCGCACCCGGCCGCGACCGCCCTCTCCGCCACAGCTCGCGGAACGTTCGCAACCGTGTCCTTCGGAAAGCGCCGCTTCATCTGCGGCGTGAAGCGGTGCCAGAATTCGGCGGTGAAGCGGACCCAGGCCATCAGTCATCTACCTCGATCGTGACGCCGTGACGCGCGACGAACTCGCCCTGGCTTTTCCAGAAGTCGTTCAATTGCTCGCTGTCCAAGAAGAACCAGAGGTGATGGGCGACAAACACCCGTCATCTCCGCCATCACGCCACCGCCGGGTCCCTCAGTGGCTTCAGCATCGCCTTGACAGGCGCCGGCAGCTCGTCGCCGTCGAACGCCTTCTCGACATCGTTGTCCGGGTTCCGCAGGAAGTGACCGACGAGGAAGATGACGGCTGCGGTGACATCCTCCGGGATGCCCTCCAGGTCGTCGGGCGGGCTGTTCGGCGGCGAGTCGATCGCCAGCCACTCGCTCGCCCGACCCTTCAGGTGGCGCACCACGGCGCGCGAGGCGGCGGAGATCAGCAGCTTCAGCATCACGTCGTCGGCAGCGGTGTCGACGCGCAGCACCTGCTTCGCCTGCTCGAGGCTCACCAACATGAACGCCATGGCTCAGGCCTTCACCTTATCGTGCTTCGTCGTGGCGTCCTTGCCGTCGCGCCCCCTGCGCACCGCCATGCGCCAGCCCTTGCCGCTGTCAGGCTTCTCGGTCGTCTCTTCCTGCGCGAACCAGTAGTGGCCGCCCCAGGTCACGCCGTCACCGGCGCGGTAGACCGTGCCTTCCTTCCAGACGCCTCGGTCCATCGGAATGGGCAACCGTGCTTCCTTCACGACGTCTCCCTTCTCCCAGACGAGATAGCAGCCGTCTTCCCGGGCCTCGAAGCCCATGTCGTCGAAGCCGACGCCGTCCGTCCCGTCCTTTCCGTCACGGCCCGGGGCTCCGTCCTTGCCGTCTCGGCCTGGCGCGCCGTCCTGCCCGACCACCCGACCCAACGTCTTGATCCGCCCGTCCGAGAGAGTGAGCACGAGATTGCAGTCACGGTCGATCATCGCGTCGACGACATCCGCCCCGTCCTTGCCCGGGCGACCGGGCGCGCCGTCCTTGCCGGCCGGCGGCGGGTTCTCGGCGAGGTAGGCGGCGACGGCCTCGTTGATGGCGGCGACATTCGCCTTGACGGCCTCGACCAGCATCTCGTGCGTGACCTCAGCGTCTCTGCCTGGCGGGCCCGGTTCGCCCCTTGCCCCCGGCTCGCCATCCCGGCCGGGATCGCCCTTCACCGGCTGGCGCGCCTCCAGCGCCTCCAGCCGCACGAGAATCGGGGCGATGGTCATTTCGACATGCGCCCGCACCGCGGCGACGATTTCCTGACCGAAAGCCTTTCCGTCGAAAGCAGCCATCAGCGAAGACCTCGCTCTATCTCGACAAGCGCCTTCATCGCTTCCAGTTCGTCGCTGTTGTCGTTGGCCGGCGCGGGTTCTGTCGGTTTCTGCGGATTCCTGGCCTGCTCGATCAGCATGTAGTCACGTGCGGCGATGGCCTCGATCGAGTGGTCCTGCTGCTGCAGGTAGATCGTGCCACCGCCCTTGATGGGCTTGGCGTCGATCTTCCGGCGGCGCTCGTCCAGCGTCAGCACCGACTTCGACTTCTCGAGCACGTCCATCTGCGTCGCGGCATCCATCCGCAGCAGGTTGTCGACGTCGAACTCGGTGCCATAGGTCTTGCCATCTGTCGTGACGCCGGCCCCGATGCCGAGCCCCTCGTCGAGGCAGAGCTCCGCTGCCTCGATCAGCGACTGGAGGCACTGGCTGTAGTACTCGACGTTGAGGCTCTGGATGTTGTTGTAGCTCGGCATCGTGCCGACGCCGATCTTGTAGGGCGGCACGTGGAACACGCTGCAGACCACCTCGGCGGTCCACTTGAGCTGATCGATGAGTTGGCTTTCCTCGGCCGTCATCGTCATCTTTTCGTAGTGCAGGCCGTCGCCGAGCACCGCCACCTTTCCGGCATTGGCGCCGGTGAAGTTCTCTTGCCAGGTGTCCTTCAGCCGCTTCGCCGTGTCGTCGCCGATGAAGCCGGGCGCGGTCAGGATGCCGGAGGGCCGCGACGCGTTCTGGAAGAAGACGGCGCTGTTGTTCTGGATGGCGAGGCCCTGCGTCGCCGCCACGCCGGCGGCATAGATCGGCGAGGTCCCGATCAGCGGGTGGAACAGGCAGTTGAACCGGTCGTGTATGATCTCGGAGGCCGGCACCATCACGTCGTTCGGCAGTTCGCCGCCGGCCATGTTGTCGGCCGAGAGCTGGTACCAGACGGACCCGTCGTCGGCGACCATAGGCTTCACTCGGGCGGGCGCCAGCACGTAGAGCCGGACCACCACGCCGCGGGCATCGCGTTCCTTCAGCACGTAGGTGTTGCCGCGCATCAGCTTCGACAGGATCCAGCTCTCCCAGAACTGGATGCGGGTTTGGAAGCGGTTCGGCTTGCGCAGCACCGGCGAGAAGGAGGGGCTCGCCGTCTCCGTCCAGACGCCGCTCGCATCCTGCTCGACCAGCTTCACCCGGAGCTTGGCGATGTCGGATGCGATCAGCGTGATGCAGGCGTAGACCGCGTGGTAGGAGAGCACGGTGTTGCGGTCGACCGTGACGTTGTGCTGCCACGCGCCGGTGAAGCTTTCGCGAATGATCGGCCACCAGCCGCCCCGGTTCTCGTAGACCGGGGCCGGGGGTGCCGCCTTCGCGCGGGAGATCTCGAAGCCGAAGATGCGCATTAGCGAAATGCCTTTGGCGTGGACACAGTGCGAAGAACCGCATCGGGCGATAGCGGAGCTGGCCTGGCGAAGGATTGATCACCCGCGCGACGGCGGTGCCCCGCCGTTCAGCGCGTTGACCAAGCCGCTCACTCTCAGGCAGAAGGCGCGCGGACTGATTTACCTTTGCAGGAGCAGCGGCTCGACTCATCGTGAGCCACAGCACATCATCGCTCCGGTTGGCTCAGGGAGGATAGCTGGTGGCACACTTTGAAAATCGCGAGTTCAAGTACGCGAAAGAACACGTCGACGGGCATACGTATTCGAAGTGTTCGTTCAAGAATGTGGAGATCGTCCATAGCGGCGGTGAGCCGCCATCATTCGTCAACTGCACTTTCAGTCCTGTCAGCTTCAACTTCGAAGGAGCGGCCGGACGCACCGTTTCCTTCCTCAAGGCCTTGAGTAGCCCGGGCAGCGGGTTCCAGGATCTGGTCAGGAAGACGTCCCCCGCGCTCTCCTCCACTGACCATCGTCGATGATCACGTTTCCGATGCAGCGGGGCAGCGGATGGCTGGTGTGAATACGCATCAGGTCACCCATTCTCGCGGCGATTATATATTTGACAAACCCGCCCTCGAATCGATACCTTTCACAGTACGACTTTAAGGGCTGGGGATATGCCTTCTATTCCAGGGTACTGCCCGCATTGCGGAGCGGTTTTTGACGGGCGTGGCGGCATCCATATTGGGAATTCAACTGGCGTTGTGACGAGCGGCAATCGGATGACTTGTCCGAGATGCGGGCGACTGGCCAATTTGGTTGATGGCACCTTCAACGCGAAAGATAAGAAACTTGAATTGGTGTCTGGGCCGCCGCTGACGCGGGCCGTAATTGGCAAGCTTGAAGAAATCGCGCGTCAAGCCAAGGCGCATGAAATTACGGCCGAAGAAGCCGTCAAGCAGATAGCAGAGGTGGACCCGGTTCTAGGTCGCCTAATAAGTCGGTATATGGTCACCGGGCTTCCCCTCTTGGCATTAATTGTCTCCATCATAGCATTATACTTGCAATACCAAGGCAACATCGCATCAGATGAATTTGAAAGGAAGGCACTGCTGCTAATGGAGAGACAAGTTCAGGCGACGGAGATGTTATCCGGGTCAAAACACCAACAGTCTGACAGCAGTGTTAATCAGAAAGGCGAGGGACCATCCGAGGCACAGGCCAACCAGAAATCTATGGCGGTCAAGCGCCCATCGCACCGCCGCAAGGATGTCAACGCGGCACGCCGAAAGGCGCACATCGAACGTAGAAGGGCTTTCCCCCGTCATCGGAAATAGTCCTTTCTTGATACGCCGCAACTAGAGGTGCAAGAACCGGGCCAGTGACGGATCACCTGTCACGCTTGCCCTTTTCATTTTTCGACGGCGGCGCCTTCGCGATCTTCTTCAGCTTAGCGTCAAAGGCTTCTTCGCTGTCGTCCGTCTCTAGCTCGCGGGCGCCGCCCATAGGCGTGTAGTCATCCGAACGCATGGCTTCACGGATACGGTGTGCGAGGAACCACGCGGTCTTGTAGGTGCATTCCAGAACGCGGTGAAGCTGGTGGGCCGAAATGCCCTTCTTGGACGAGCACATGAGATGGATAGCCTGCAACCACTTGTGGAGCGGCAGGTGGGTTTCCTCGAAAATCGTACCCATGCGGACGGTGAACTGCTTGCGGCAGGCGGCACACTTGTAGAGGCCGTGACGCTCGACGCCTTCCGGGTTCTTCTTGGAAGCCTTCGTGCGGACGCCCACCAGCTTGTAGTGCTTGTCCATGGAGCCGCAATGGAAGCAGACCGGACCCTGGGGCCACATGATCGCCTCTACGTGCTCGAAAGCAGCGGCTTCGTCATGGAAGTAGGGGCGGGACAAAACGGACATGGCGATAACTCCTTGGATTCGTTATCGCTCATTCCGTTGGGTTTGTTAAATATATAATCGCCACTCTCGCACGTTCGTCACTCGATCAGCCTCCACATCGTCCCGTCAAGGACTTCCCCCTCGGTGAACTGCGAATAGGCCAGGCTGTTCAGCCAGGGCTGGCGGTCGGGATAGGCCGGCTTCTCGATCTGGGAGAGATCGGTCGTGCCGACCAGCGCCGCCGCGCAGGACGGATGGCAGAACACCGGGCAGCCGAGGATGATCGCCTCGTTGACGGCGTTGCTGCCGTGGGTCACCAGCGCGTGCGCGCCTTCAAGGTCCTTTTGCAGCGGCCGGCGCCGGAACTGTTCCTTGTCCCGGATGACGAGCTGCCGGTCCGTCACCTTCGCCAGCGCCGTCACCGTCTCCGCGATCCAGTTCTCGCAGCCGTGCAGCCTTGAATAGGTGGCAGTCGGCGCAGCGATGACGATGTGGCGCCCGTTCTTCTGCCACGGCCTCACCTCCGTCTTCAGGCGCTTCCACCGATCGTCGGGGACGTCGCGGATGCGCTGCATCTGGAAGGCGTCGACGTGCCAGCGGTAGTAGGAGAGCTCCATGCTGGGCGGCTGCGGCAGGCAGGCCGCGAACCAGCGGGCGCAATAGCCACGATCCCAGTAGATGAACCTGCGCCCCCTCGCCTTCCACTGTTCGATCCTGAGCCGGAAAGGCGGATGGCAGCCGACGATTGGGATGATGTCATCCGGCAACTCGAGCAGCGCCCGCTCGTCGTGCCGCACCACCCGCCCACCCTTTTGCTCGATCGTCGCGGCGATGCGGTTGAACAGGTCAAGCTTGAATTTCTTGAGGTCCGGCGGCACCCACAGCGCCACCCTGGCGGGGTCTATCGCCAATGCCGCCTCACCCACTCGAGATGCATGAACTGCAGCGGGTCCCTGCTGCCTGGAAAGGCCACGATTCGTGCGTTCGCCGGGAGATGGGAACCCGTCGGCCATCCCGGCTTCTGGAAGGCATAGACGCCGTCACGCGGCCCGAACGCTGCCGCCTCCGGCATCATGTAGTGGACCCATGCCTGGTCGTCCGGGAAGGCGAACCACGGCACCTTGCTGGCCTTGTCCAGCGTGAACTCCGACCACACTTCCGGCCGGTAGCCCGCTCGCAGCGACCAGACAGATCCGTTGAACGGGTTCGGGTTGACGCTGTTCACCCCCTGCAGGATGACGAACGGCTCGGGCCGCTCGAAAACCCTGTCCAGCGATCCGGTGACCACCAGGTCGAGATCGAGGCAGACGATGCGGTCGCCCTCTTCGATCCCGTGCGCGCCCTGCCATTCCGGCGAGAAGGCCCGGAGGCGACACAAGCAGCCAGGAATGGCGGTCAGCGCCTCGTCATACGAATGCGGCCTCCAGACGTGGAACCGGTACGCGGTGGTCATGTTGCGGGCGACCCCGGCCTCGAGGCGCTCGACATAGTACCGGGGGTACTTGTTCCCCCAGAAGAACGTCCCGATGTGCAGCTTCACGGAAACACCATGATGTGGTCGCCGCCAATGCAGCCGGCCTCGACCATGCCCCACGCCTCCAGCAGCTCGACCGCGTCCCGCTGGCCGAACCCGTAGCGCTCGGCATTGCCTTCCTTTTGCTCGACGACCATCACCGGCCGCCTGCGGCGGATCAGCTCCTCGCCGCCGCGCACCGCCTCGAGCTCAAAACCCTCGACGTCGATCTTGATGAAGTCCACCCGCCCGAGGCCGAGGCTGTCGAGCGGGACGATTACCACCTCCTCGCCCTTGTCGGCGACATGCGAGCTCGCCATGTGCGGAGCCGGCGTCGCGATCCGCACCGTGCCCGTCTCGTTCCCGACCGCCGTCGGGATCAGCAGGGCCCGCTCCACGTTGCGGCGGAAGCACGCGCAATGGGTGGCGAGCGGCTCGATCGCCGTGACGATGACGAAGTCCCGCTCCATGACGCGCGACCACAGCCCGACATTGGCCCCGACATCGAGGGCGTGGCCCCGGCGCCGGACATGCTTCAGCGCGGCCCGGTACTTGTTGAGCTGGTAGGTTCCCTTCCCGTCCACCAGCGGATTGATCGGCCGGGCGATCTCAGCCGCCAGGTGCTCGTCCGACTCCGGGAGCCAGATGCCGCGAACCAGCTTCACCGCCGGGCCCAGATCGCCGCCGGCTGGATGTCGGAGATGAGCGACGTATGGATGCGGGTCAGGCCGGCGCGGCCGAGATCCTTGTCGAGGATCGGGATTTCTTCCTCGTAGCCCCGCCAGCCGAAATAGCGCGTCGTCTTCGTCCCGAACCATGTCACCATTTCGGAAAGTTCGCGCGACGGGATGATCCGCTTCAGCTTGTGATAGGTCGCCAGCATCAGCACGATGTCGTGCTTGAGTTCGGCGTCCTTCCCGAAGGCCGTGCGCATCGCCTCGACGCCGCCGGTCAGATCCACGACCTCGAAGCGGTGCGGCACGTGCCGCAGGTCCGCGAACAGCTCGCGGCAGACCCAAATGCACGGCTCGTCGACGTCGCAGCCCATCACGCGGGTCGCGCCGTTGGCGCCGAACTCGAAGCCGACGAGCCCGCGATTGCATCCTATGTCGAACACGGTGGCGCCGCGTGCCCGGTGGATGAGGTCGCCGATGCCGTCGAGGCGAAGGTCGTGGAAGCCCTGCACCCGCCGCTCGATCGGCTTCTTCAGGTCTTTTCGGAAATGCAGATAACCGTTCGTGTCCATCAGCTTGACGACGCTTGCGTTAGACCACGATTGGCAGCCACCACCAATTCACGAAGGGCACCCGCATCCGAGGAACTGACCCTGATCGCAACGGGACGCTTCCCTCCCCGCACAAGCAGCGTGTCGGACGACTTCTCCCCGACGATGACCCACTCCTCGCGGGCGATGACCAAGATACTTTCCATCAGCGCACGTCCTGCCAATAGGGTTCCGGACGAGGCCGCACCAGGTCGCGCCGGCGGCTTTTCCCTTCGGCCTTCCTCGGCCCCTTGCAGTGATCCCAGATCGCCCCGAGCGGCCCGTTGATCGCCGGGTGGCTCGTGCGCCACGCTTCGCCGGAAAGGTTCACGACGGGCGGAATGGCACCGCGCGTCACCAGCGCCTTGCCGAGCTCCCAGATGAGGAAGGCGTCGTGCAGTTCCTTCTGCTTTAGGACCTCGTCGGTGACGTATAGCCCCTGAAGCTCCGCCATGAAGGTCCGGTGCGCCGGATGGCTCGCCCGGAACATGACGAAGCCCGTCTCAGGGAACCCGCCCTGCCGCTCGAGCCAGGCGATGTAGGCGGGCTCGGGGAACAGCGTGTTAAGAAAACTGGCCGTCACGTCGGCGTGGAAATAGGCGTCGGCGTCGAGCCAGATCATGATCCCGTCGTTCACCGACAGGCCGAAATCCGTCATCGCCGCCACCTTGTGGCTGAACTTCACCAGGTCGAAGCGGAAGTCGTAGCGCCCGCCGACATTACCGTTGAGACGCGGATTGCCCCTGTGGCGCGCCTTGAACGGCTCCAGCCAGTCGGGAAGCTGCCGCGCGTCGAGGCCGCTAACATCCGGATCGAAACCCTCGGGATAGACGGTGAGCCGGATGCTGTCCGGCCACCGATCAACGAAGGACCGAGCCATCCGGCGGCCATGCTGCTCCCAGCCTGCCGCATTCATCGTGGTGACGACGTGATACTTCAAGCCAGATCCTTCAACGCTTCGTCCAGCGTCATCACCGGAAAGCAGGTTAGCGCCGTCTTCGGCGATGCGTTCACGACCCGCACGCCGAGTGCCTGGAGTTGAGTCGCTGCTACGCCGAACGCATCGCGCCAGCGGCGGAAATTCTGCGCGTTTGGATTGTTCGCCAGCGGCCAACGGTTGCGGCCGTACCAATGCACCGGAGCGCTGTCGTTCATGTCGAAGCCGACGAGGATGATCCGGTCGGCTCCGAGCTGCAAGGCGATGTTGAGCGCCTGGAACCCGGAGTTTCCACCGCCGCCGATCCGCCCCACCTCGTCGAGCAGGAGCCGGTCAGTCTTCGCCTCGATGTCCATCCGGACGATCTCGGGATAGTCGGCGAGGTGATTGTCCCGGTAGCAGACCTTCAGGCCATGGAACTCGGGGAGGCCGCGCCGGTAGCGCCACCAGGGCGCGTCGCAGCCATAGACGATGTCAGCCTCGGGAAAGAGGTCGACGTTTTCCTTGATCGCGATTACCCGGCATCGTCCCCTGAGTCGGGCGACGCCAGCGCCTTTCGCGGACGGGCCCGACGCGATGATGGCGCAGCACTCGCCTCGCCAGTCAGGCCATCCTCCGCCTGCAGGTCGCGGCGGCGGTAGGCGCCCGGCCCAGGCAAAGGGACATCCGGCTCGGCGGGCGCCTCCTTGGTCTTGAGGACCGGAAGATCCGTCCGGTTCGGCAGCGCGCCGTCGTCGACGGCCTTGCCAATGGCCTTCAGCAGTCTGGCGTCCTTGTCCGTCGCTTCGAACCTGTCTCCCGCATGACGGGTGACGCCGCCATAGCGCAGCTCGGTGGTCGCTTTCAGAGGCACCATTTCGTCAACTCCGCAGGGCAGAGGCCGGCGGTGCCGGCCCCCGTGTTTCGTGTCGGGCCGCGGCTACTCCGCGTACTTAGCGCCAGCAATGAGGCCTGTGGCGGTGGAGCGGCGAGGCTTCCAGTTGATGAAGCGCTCGGCCTTGATCGCCACCATGTTGTGCTGCCAGAGGTTGACCGTGACGGTGGACGCCGTCCACGGCGAGTCCGGCGCGGTCTCCATCTGCAGCGACGCCTCGCGGCTCATGTCGATCGACACGCCGCCATCGTCGGCGAGCAGGATCTCGCCAGGCATGACGAAGACGATCGGGTAGCCGTCCGCCGGCGAGCCGGTCGACGCCGGAAGGTTCTCGGTCGTTATCACCGGGAAGCCGAGCAGGGTGCCGCCGGTCATGGTGATGCCGGGGAATTCGGCCTGGCCGAGCGCGTTCTGCATCAGCGAGAACGCCAGCGCCTGCGTCTGGGTCATGATCCAGTAGCCGGCCGAGATCTGCTGGTTGGCCGCGAGCATCGCCGCGAACATCGCCTTGACGTCGGCGCGGAACGCCGATGCCGTTGTGCCGGTCGCCGTGATCGACGACACGCCGTAAGTCACCGAAGCCGGGGATACGTCGGTCGCGGCGTTGCCCGGATCGATGAACTCGGCGTCGATGAACTGCGCGATCGCAGCTGCCAGGTCGGCGCGCACCAGCTCTTCCGCGGACGGGCTGGAGAACCGGACCAGCTCCTCGGTGAGCGGCACGATGCCCGCGACCTTGGCGAAGTCCAGCGTCACGCTATCGAAGGCGAGCGAGCTGAGCGGCTTGACCTTGCCCTCGCCGACCCAGTTCACCGATGCGCCGCCGGTCTGGCGCGGCACTTTCACCTTGAAGGGCACGCGACGGAAGCCTTCCAGACGTCCGATGATGGTCAGCGGACGCAGGTAGTCGATGAACTCGGCGGCCATGTTCTGGTACTGGACCAGCGGTTCCGCCCAGGTCGGGTCGGTCGTCGCGCCGGCGGAAACTGCCGCCTTCTCGATCACGTCGACCGGCATGCGCAGCATGGTCTCGACTTGCGGCGTCGAATCGGCCCAGCGCTTGGCGAACTCGGCCGCCTCGAAGCGGTTGCCATGGGCATTGGCCAGCGCGCCGACATAACGGGCGAACATCGTGCCCTTCGGAAGCGTCTGGTTGCGGACCTGGACGATCGGTCCCGGCTGGCGCGAGGCGGACGCCGTCCTCTCGCTTCGCCCATCGACCGGCCTCACGGTCGCCTGGGCAGCCTTCTCCAACACCCGCAGGCGCTTGATCTGAGCTTCGATCGCCTCGTTCTCGGCGACGAGGTCGTCGAACTCCTGCTGCTGCGCGGCATCGAGGGACTCGCCGCTCTCGGCAGACTTGTCCATGATGGCCTTCATGGCCGCGAGGTTCGCGGCATGCTTCGCCTCCCACGAGGCGATCTGATCGGCATAGCTTTCCATTGGGGGGACTCCTTCGGACCCGCTCGCGCGGGTGCTGGGAAGGCCGGCGTCGTCGCGACGCTGGCAGGCGCCTTGTCCAAGGGCGTTTGAAAACGGACGAACCGTCAGGCCAGCCGGTGGATCTTCCGGATGACGAACGGCTGGCCCTGTCGCGGGCCGGGGTTCAGCTTGACCACGCGCACCATCTTGCCTGACGCGGCTGGTGCGGGGTCTTGCGGAATCGTGCGGGCTTCCGCCGGCGGCGCGCCAACGTCAAATTGCTTGACGAGCTTAATGGTGGCGTCGGCATTGGCCGGGATCGTCACGAGGCTGAGTTCGAGGACCTCCGTGCGCAGGTAGTGCCAGCCGCCCTTTTCCCGATCGAACGCCTCTTCCAGCGAACGGAAGCCGATCGAGACGGCGCGGACCAGCCCCATCTTGACGCTCAGCCACGCCTCGTCGAGGCGCTCCTTCAATGAGCCCGGCTCGTCCGTCTTCTCGATGCGGGCCTCGAAGGTGATGCCCTTCTCCGTCGGCCTGTCGAAGGTGACGGTGCCGACCGGCTTGTCGGCGCGATGCTGCCACAGCAGCGGCAGCGGGTTCTTGAACTCCACCCCGAGCGGCTCGACGATGTCGCCCATGCGGTCCGGCGTCGGCGTTGTCGCCACGCCCCGGACGATGCGCTGCTCGTCCTCGACCGCCTTGACGTTCAGCACCGAATAGGCACGCGAAAGGCTCGCCGCTCCCATGGCTCTCTCCATTCAGTCGGCCGTCCGGCTCAGCCGAAGACCATCATCGGATAGGTGGGTTCCCGCTTCGGTTCCGGGTTCCAGCTCATCAGGATCGCCGCCTCACCCGTGGCGATCACCGGGTCGATCTTGGCCGTACCGGATACCTGCTTGGTGATCATGATCGCGTTGCCTCGCCGCTCGACCTTGGCGTTGCCGACGCACCACGACATCAGGTCGAAGCCGGCATGCGAGACTGTCCCGTCCGCCAGCTTCATCTCGAGCCCCCACCAGGCCGGCGCCAGCGCCGGACCCTGCAGCAGCCGACGCAGCATCGGATCCGGCATCTTCCGTTCGGCGAGCACTTCGATCAGCGCCGCGACGTTGTTGGGGTCGAGCCCGACCGCGTCCTTCTCTGGCAGCTTCCCGCTGGCCAGGACGCGAGCGAAGATGTCGCCGAATCCTTGCGTCAGTTGCGCCGCCGTCTCGCAGATAGTCAGCGAGCCTTCCTCCTGGAAGCCAAGCAGGCGCGACGCGATGTCCTTGCGGTTCGTCAGGACCTTCCGGTGCGCGAAGGCATGGTTCCAGATGAGCCAGCGGCGGGTCCGCTTCTCGCGCCCGATCACCGCTACGCCGAGAAGGTCGTCAAGCCCACCGCCATCGCCGCCGAACGTCACGACCTCGGACCGCTCAAGCAGCGTTTCGAGGTTCTGCAGGCTGGGATCGGCCGCCTCGTCCCAGAACTCCGCCCCGCTCCACCCGTTATCGCCCAGGCCGACGCCGATCTCGATGTTGAGATGCTGGCTCGCCCAGATCTGCTCGGCCTCGGCCGTCGCCTTGCCGTTGTTTTCGTAGTCAGCGGCGAGGCGGGACGGATCGATCGAGCGCCCGATGTTGGGCAGCAGGTACTTCCAGTTCCGCCTGTCGCGCCAGTAGTTCTTGTCGCGCTGCAGCTCTTCCGGGAACTCGTAGAGCACCGGCAACAGGATCGGCGAGCTTCCCGCCTTGCCGTCCCGGATCTTGCGCGCCTTCTCCAGCTCGGTCTTCCAGACGCCGGCCGGCTGTTCGTCCGACTGCGTCGTGATCATCAGCACCTGCCCCCCCTGCCGGGTGATGCCGCCTCCGCGGATTTGCTGCATCACCGCGGCGGCCTTCGCCTTCTTCCCGAGCTCGTGCAGCTCGTCGATGATGGTCAGGATCGGGATCTCGCCGGTGACGATCGACGTGTCGAAGCTCTTCACGTCGAGCTTCGTGCCGGTCTTCCGGCGGGTGATGCATTTCAGGTGGTCCTGCACCTTGAAGATCGCGTCGAGGCGCGAGTCGAGCCGGATCATGCCCTGTGCCTGGTCGAAGCACCGCTCCGAGATGTTCTGGCTCGGCGCCACGATCAGCATCTGCCGGTTGGGGGTCTCCTCGAGAAACAGCGCCGTGAGGCCGAGCGCTGCGACATAGGTCGTCTTCGAGTTCTTCTTCGGGACCATGCACAGCAGCTCCCATACGAGCCGCTCCTTCGTTGCGGGATCCTCGCTCGCCAGGAAGGCGCAGAGGATCTCACGGAACCAGTCGCCGCAGGCCTCTGCCAGAGGCGGGGTTCCGGGCACGTCCGGCAACCGAAGTCGGTTGAAGAAGGCTAGCGCCTTGGCCGCCCGCTCCTGGTTGAGCGGAACGTCGGGCATCGGCGTCCGCCCCGCCTTGATCCGCTCCCACCAGTCCGGGCAGGCGAAGCGCGGCAACCCCTCAGTGGTCGCGGCGAGCATTCTCGGCTTCGGTCTCCAGCTCGGCCATCAGGTCTGCGTCGGCTGCCATCGCGCGCTGCTCGTCGATCATCTTCTTGCCGAGCCGCTCGGCCCGCTCGCCTTCGTCCGGCTTGGCGCTCATCTTGCGCTCGACCTCCATGCGGTCGTTGCGGTCGATCAGCGTACCCAGCTCCCTCAGCGCGGTGATGTTGCCGGCGTTCGCCTGCTCCATCGCGATCTCGATCCGGCGGGCCTCGAGCTGGTCGCGCATCATGTCCCGCACCCTGAGTTCGGCTCTAAAATACCGCTTCAGAGTGGCAAGCGAGATACCGACGCCGTTGGCGATCCGCTGCGTGGACCAGCCGAGCGCCAGCAACAGCTTGACTTTATTGCGATCTTTCTCGGTCGGTACATACTGCGGCCGGCCGCGCTGCCCGTAGCCGACCCGCACCGGATTCCCGAACAGGTCAAAATTCGGTTCCACAGCAAAAAAAACCCTGAGTGAGGGGGGCGCGGGTTCGGGGGCGATCAGCCTCCGGACTTTTGACCCACCCCCCCTGCCGCCGATGACGCGGCCCGCGGCGTCAGTACCAGACGCCTCGCTGGTGCAGCGTCGCCTGCTCCTCCTTCTGGATCAGGCTGTCGTGCACGGCCTTGCTCACCGTCTCGATGTTGTCGGGATCCCAGAACAGGCGCGGGTCGCCGCGATGCGGGATCTTGTGGTTCGCCGCCGGGCTGTCTGGTGCCGGATGCTTGCCGATGCACAGCACGCCGGTGCGCTGGCAGATGAAGCAGTCGCGCACGTGCACGGCCATCTTGAGGTCCTGCCAGCGCTTCAGCTTATACCAGTTGCGCCAGGGCGGACCGCCCCGTTGCCTGCTCATCTTGTCCGGAATCATCCCCATCGGAGGCAGGCTGAGCGCTCATGCTTGCGCCGTCTGCCCTGGTGCCTGCTGGTCGTGGACTCTCTCAGGCCGCCGATGGGCGACTCGATTACCGCGCGCGCGCCACTTGCGCAAGATCAAGCTCGACCACCGTCGCGCGGCCGAACAGCCAGGCCTCAACCTTCACCCGCTGGTCCCGCTGCTCGACCACCTGCCCGATCACTGATGCGAACGGCCCGCCCTCGATCCGAACCGTCTGCCCGACCTCGATCTCGTTGAGCAATACCTTGCGCGCGCCTTCGTCACGTTCGAGGAACAGCTTGTATCGCAACAGCTTTTCCTCCGGCACCGGGATCGGCCGCTCGGCCGTCCCAAGCACCGAGATGATGCCGTCGACTGTCGCCAGCCCGGCCCAGCAGGCTGGCACGTTCGCCACCTTCACGAACATGTAGCCCGGCCAGGCGAGCACCATCTTCGGCTCCGGGGCCTTTCCCCTGCGCCCAGGACGCGGCCTCGGAACCAGCTTCACGCGCGGAAGCCAGCGTTCGACGCCGGCCTCGTGCAGCGCGTTTTCCACAGGAATCTCGTGCTTCGGGCGGATGCGCAGCACATACCAGCGCCTGTCCGGCACCGCCTCGCCGGCCGCCGCCAGCAGCGCCTGCGCCCGCCTCGAGAACGCCCGCGCCGCCTCCAGCCGCGCCGTCTGCCGATCGGTCGGGCCGACGAAGGCCGCATCCTCAAGCTGCTTCCTGTCCACCGCCATCATCGCCGCTGCCTTCTCGCCTGCCGTTCCTCGTCACCGCATCCCGAAACGCCTCCAGGCCATCGGGCCCGTCGCGCGGGCACCACATCACGTCGGGGCCGACGAACTCCGGCAGCCACGGCCAGCCCCTGGCGGCGAACGCTTCCTGCCAGCGCGCCATCATGGCGCTGCCCTTCGGCACCGGCTCCATCTCGCTGCGCAGCGCGTGCCAGCGATCGCCAAACACCACGCCGCCCGTCTGCCTCTGGTGCTGGCGGAACGAGAGGATTTCCGGCCACGCGGCGCGCAGGCGCATGTCGGTCGGCATCTTCGCCGCGGCCTCAGCGGCAAACGGATCCTTCGGCCCGGAAAGCAGCACCGCGAACAGCCAGGCCATTCCGACCGGCCCGAGGCATTTGCCCCAGCCGTCCGGCATGGCGCGCTCCTCCGCCGAAAGCCCTACCGTGCGCCGCTTCTCGGCCCGATCGAGCAGAGCCGGGTCCAGTGCCGTCCAGACGCGGTCGCGCAGCCACACGCCTGGCGGCTGCGGCGCCTTGCGGCGCGCCGCGATGTCGAGCAGGTAGGGGTCGCGCCAGCGCTCAGCCTCGGCCCGCTCCTCCGCCGAGAGCCTGGCGAACTGCCGCGCCACCCAGTCGAGCGAGCCCTGCGTGTCCCAGTCGCGCCAGACGCCCGCCCGGTAGCCTGATCCCGTCAGGAAGCGGGTCACCCGCTTCTGGAAGGCGGCCGTGCCGGGACGCTCGCCGGCCTCGTCGGGTCTTTCCTGCCCGTCGGGCTCGCGCGCGCTCTCTCTCGAGGAGGGGTCTATGGAGGGGTCTGGAGGGGTCGGGTGACTCCAGGTGTCACCCTTAGGCGTCTCCGGTGTCACCCTTGGCGCGTCGCCGCTGTCACCCTTCTCGCCCTGCAAGGGTGACTCCGTGTCACCCTTTTCCGCGTCCCCGGTCGCCTCGCAGGCCCCCTCGGACGTCACCTCGCAGGCCCCTGCCGGCCTGCCGACGACCCCGTTCCAGCCTTCGCGGGCGAGCCGCATCAGCATGTCGATGTCGAGCGCGTACTCGTTGGTGCTTCGCGGCCCCTTGCCGCCCTCGCGCACCAGGCGCAGCAGCCCGGCCTCGACGAAGGCGCGGATCTCGCGCTGCACCTGCCGCTCGCTGCACTGCGCCGCCCGCGCCACCGTCGCGATCGCCGGGAAGATCCGCGTGCCGTCCTCCTCGCAGGCGTCGACGAGCTTCAGGAGCACCAGCTTGCGGATACAGGTTCCCATGTCGGCGCGGAAGCCGAGCCCGAGAAGCGAGGCGCTCATGACCGGCCTCCCTTGGCCCACGCCTCGAAATCCCGCACCATCGCGCGCCAGCGCGCCGCCACGGCCGGATCCGTGTTGAGTTGCTTGCGCGAGGTGATGCCGAGCGCCGCCTTCAGGCATGCCGCCGCCATGTCCTCGCGGTCCTGCGTCAGGCCGTGCCGCTCCGCCAGGAAGCGGCGGAAGGCCGGGTCCGCGCCCTTGATCGCCGCCTCGGCCGCATAGTTCTTCGCCTCGCCGCGCGCTGCCAGCTCGTCGCGCAGGCCGGCGATTTCCGCCTTCAGCCGCGCCACCTCCTCCGTCAGCGCCCTCACCCGGGCGGCGCAGCGGTCGACGAGGTCGACCAGCAGCCGCACAGTCGCCGGCGCGTGTTCGATGAAGGTCACTTCCGCCTCGTCGGCGCCGGGGTCGAAGTCGGCGATGCGCAGGAACTGGCCGCTGCGCAGCCGCGTCTCGAGGAAGCGCCCGCCCGTGTCGCGCACGACGACCCACTGGCAGGCCCCGAGCGCCCGCAGCCTTTCGCGCGTCATGCTGAGCTGTTCGGCTTCGGTCATGGGCTCTCCGGCATGCGCCCGTGCCGCCTCATCACCCGTGCGAGCTCACGCGAGGCGGCCTCCAGCGCCCGCCGCGCCGTGCGCTCTTCCACGCCGGCAAAGCGCGCCTGCTGCAGCGCGTCGGTCGCCCGCGCCACCGCGCTGCAGGCCTCCATGATCTCCGTGTCCGCCTTGCCGGCGCGCTGCACCTCAACGACCCGCCGCTCGACCGCCTGCTTCAGGCGCTCGTTCTCCTCAAGCAGGTCCCGCACCAGCGTCGCGACCTTGATGTTGGGGAGATGCTGGACCGCCTGTCTCATTGCGCGCGCCCCTCCGAAAGCTGGCAGAACGCCTCCAGAAACCGCCGCCGGGCCAGGTAGGGCGGCCAGCACTCCACCCTGATGCCGAGCGGCGCGCCGGACACGCCGATGTCGTCGCCCTCCGGGTCCGGCATCAGCTGCGGCCATTCGTCGACGATCATGCGGCTGTCGTAGTCGGCGAGCGCAGGCGACATCGGCAGCCTCACCCCGAACCGCGTGGCGATCGCGCGCTCGACGATCCATTCGGCGTCGCGCCAGGCGTTCATCTCGCGCGCCTTCTTGATCGGCCTCGGGATGTCGCCGAGATAGGCCTCGGCCGCGTCGTGCATCAGCGCGTCGAAGGCCATGTCCGCCGGCACGATGCGCGAAAGCAGAACGCAGTGCTCGGCCACCGAGTAGAAGCGCCTGGTGTGGCCGCCATAGCGGCAGGTGTGCGACAGAGCATGCGCGATGTCGCGAATGTCGATCTCGGCCGGATCCGGGTCGAACGGCCGGAATCTCTTTCCGGTGAAGGTCATGATCCACGAGCTCATGCCGCCGCCGCCTTCCTTTTCCGGCGCGTGCCGCCAGACGCGGGGCGGTCCGCAGACCCCGCGTCCGGTACCCTGCCGCCTTCGCCGCGCGCCTCGAAGCCCCAGGCGTCCCAGCCGGGGCGGGGCGAGCGGGCGAAGAGCTCGATCTTCGGCACTCCCGGATAGAGCCGCTCGATCGTCTCGGCGATCACCGCCGGCTTTTCCGAATGACGGCTCTTGCGCGCCCGGAACACCGTCTCCGGCTGCGTGCCGGGCAGCGGTGCCGGCACGTCGCCCCGGCGGCCGATCAGGACCAGCTCGTGCCGGTCCCGGCCCCAATAGCCCGTACCGGCGACTTCCTTGTCCCAGATCCAGTGCGAGACGTAGGTGAAGCCCCAGGCCTGGAGGACGGAGAGCCCGTCGGGCAGCATCGGCGTCGTCGCCCACAGGAACAGCACCGCGTCGCGCGCCGCCACGCCCCCCAGCTGCGCCAGCAGGCCGCAAATCTCCGGCGTCGGCATGGTCGGGTAGTGGTTTTCGGGGCTCTTCTCCCGCCCCGTCACGTCGGAGCGCACGGAAAACCGCCAGGGCGGATCGGCATAGATCACCGGGTAGAGCCGCAACACCGCGCCCGCCGTCGGCGCGCCGGCCTCCGCGACCATTTCCATGTGTGCCAGGCGCACGGTGTGCTTCAGCTTCTGCTGGTCACCGCGGATTTCCTTGGCGACCCGCAGCAGCTCGCGCCTGTTCTCCGCGTCTGGCAGGAAGGCAGTGCGGATGGGCTTGCGGGCCGGCTGCCTCACGCCATCGCGGCCCTCGACCTCGTCTTGGTGCGGAATTTCCGCACCTTCGATCATCCGTTTTCGCACCGCCGCAACGGTCTTGTCGCTGACCCCGAGCATCACAGCGATCGCGCGCGACGAAATCGACGGCGTGTCGCGCAGCTGGTCGGCGATCACCGCCTGCTTCTGCGCCGTGGTCAGGTGCCGCCTGGAAATGTTCAGCTCGCGCGCGAGCTTGCGCTTCTCGATCTCGGACAGCCCCTTGCGCACGAAGCGCGGCCAGTCGACGAGGCCGAGCTTCTCGCAGATCGCCACCCGGTGATGGCCGTCGATGATCTCCCCGTCCTCGTCGTACTCGACCGGCACGAGCACGCCGTGCGCGACGATCGACGCCTCCAGCGCGGCGAAGTCCTCGTCGGAGAGCGGCGGCAGAAGCTGGTACTTGCCCATCACGCCATCCCCAGCGCGGCCTTGTACAGATCGAGGATCGCCTCGGCCTCCCGGCGCTCCGCCTCGTCCATGCGGCGCAGCCGCACCAGCGTGCGGACGGCCTTGGTGTCGAATCCCATGGCCTTCGCCTCCGCGTAGATTTCCTTGCGGTCGTCGGAGAGCGCCTCGATGTCCTCGGTGACGCGCTCGATCCGCTCGATCAGGGCGCGCAGCTGCCCGGCCGCGATCGTCTGCGGGCCGCTCGGCTCCTCCTCGCCGATCTTCGCGCCGGGGCGGCTGCGCGCCGGCCCGCGCGGGGTGTACGGGTCGTACTCGTCGTCAGGCGTCATGGTCTCCTCACAGCACTCTGAAGGCGATGAGCGCCGCCCAGGTCTGGAGGCATGACAGCGCGATCAGCAGCCAGGCGAGGATGGTGAGCGTCAGCGGGTGGTGCAGCAGTTCGACCACCACGCGCTCGAGGCGGGGAAAGCGCGAGGTCATCGCTTCTGCTTCCCCATCTTCTCGAGCATCTCGCGCCGGCCGGGCGGCGGATCGCCCATAACGAGCGCCGTCACGCTCTGCCCGCGCGACTGCGTCACCGGACGCGGCGGCGGGACGACGGCCCCGGGCGTCGGCGCATCGGCCTTGCGCGGCTCCGTCTCGTCCGCCCATTTCGGCAGCACGATCTCGACCCAGCCGTCCTCGACCTTCTCCCACTGGCACCACCGGGCCGACTCGGTTCGATTGACGAACATCGGCAGGTGGCCGAGCGGCACGAGGACATAGTTGCTGCCGCGCGCCAGCTGGCGCGCCATTGCGCGCGTCTGGGCAACGCTGTTGTTCTCGCGCAGGCGGATCAGTCCGTGATGCTCGGCCGTACCGACCATCACCTCGATCCCATCGTCGTTTGCCCAGCCGATCGCTTGGACGGCCGCGCCGGACAGGATCACCGACATCTTCGCCGGCGCGTCGCGCATTCGCTTCAGCCCGACCTTCACCCCGGTGCCCACCGAGGCGGACTTGATCTGGAGTACCGGCCTTTCCCACGCCATTGCGCGCTCCCTCTCACCAGCCCCCGACGAGGGCGACCTTCACCTTGCCCAGCCCCTTCCAGACCCCCTCGAAGGCGCGCGCCGCATGGTGCGGGCAGTAGGGGCCGAGCCCCTCGCGCGCCGCCCCGCAGAACAGGTGCAGCTCGCCGGGAGCGGCGTTGTTCACCGGCCACTTGCAGCCCGCGCCGAGCTCCAGGAGCGGCACGGCAAGCGGCTCCGGCGCGGGAAT
>Ga0065721_10004685_pt1 | contig 22000 bp, 19 predicted proteins | sample Mesricmetagenome_FD_59108 | JGI IMG/M metagenome (GOLD analysis project Ga0065721, IMG submission 59108) | Mesophilic microbial community from rice straw/compost enrichment Sample: eDNA_1 v2 (version 2) | ecosystem: Engineered > Solid waste > Grass > Composting > Bioreactor | place: USA: Davis...
CTTATTCAGTTAATAAAAATGGCAGCTGAAAAAGCGAAACTGAAAGGAAAAAAATAGAATTTTTAAACTATAACAGAATAGCAAAGGCAGAAACCTGTTCTTTATACTCTACAAAGATACAATAAAATTACGGAATGACGGTGATTTTAAATGATTGATTATCAAAAATATATTTTAAACAGGGTTTTGGAAGAGGGAGGATGTTCTAGAATTGAAAAAAGAAAGCTCTTGAAATCAAATGGATGCCAAGAGCTTTTGTACCCATAACCGAAGAGATAACGAAACATTTGGTAGAAGATTTGGAAAGAATTGTAGAATTACATAATCCTGTCAAGTGACCAAGACGAGCGTATCTTCAAACACTTTTATCGATGATTTAGTTCGTTTGAGCCAGATTAAACAAGAATTGCAAAGCTAGGGTTTATCAAAAAAAATCTTTTAGTAACTTCCAATGCAGTTTAATTTAAAAATTAATGATATTTAAATTAGGATGATGAGTATCCATTGGTCATATCTGCTTTGTTCCATAACTTAATAGATATTAAAATTTATCCTAAATTTATGGTACAAAGTTTAAACTTTTACCCATGAATAAAAAGCGGCACTAAATCAGGATATTAAAATATTGCTTTTTATAGTATTATTTATTTTTAATCAATTACCTTTAGAACTGAAAAGAGTATTATATAAATAAAATCAAATGTTATTATTTAATAATAGACCTTCTTTTCAAATTGTATAACAACATTCCAATGTCTTAATTATTTATTTAACAAACATTAAAATCAGAACTAGTTATATGTTGATGAACCTCTTGTTATAATTACAGGAGGTTTTATTAATGGTTAATTTTGTTTATAAAGAGACAGTGATAAAAGCATTTCATATGACAAGTAAGATTATAGGTATTGGTAATTGTATTCCGGCAGAAACTATAACTAATGTATTTTTTAATAAGCACATTTTCCTTGATAAAAAAGGCATTGTGTTAAAAGATGACAACTTTTCCATTAGTGAAAAGCTAAAGAAGATTACAGGCATTGAGGAAAGAAGATATGCGGATCATAATCAGGTGACATGAGATTTGGGATTAATTGCTGCTCAGGTTGCAATAAAAAATTCGGGGATAGATCCTGAGACATTGGATTATATCATTTTTGCCCATAATTTTGGAGATTTCCGCTTCGGCACTGTTCAGTCTGATATGGTACCAAGCCTTGCGGCAAGGGTGAAACATTCATTAAAGATCAGGAATAATTTCTGTGTGGCCTATGATTTATTATTTGGATGTCCGGGATGGATAGAAGGGGTAATACATGCGAATGCTTTCATCAAATCCGGTATTGCTAAACGATGTCTGGTAATCGGAGCTGAAATACTTTCTCGTGTAGTGGATATTCATGACAGGGACAGTATGATTTATGCTGTTGGCGCAGGCGCAGTGATATTGGAAATCAATAATAATGATGATTCGGGAATACAATCCCATTTATCTGCATCTCATACTTTAAATGAAAAAGATTATCTGTTCTTCGGAAAATCTTATAATAATGAAAGCTGTCAGGACACCAAATATATTAAAATGGATGGCAGAAAAATTTATGAATTTGCTTTGCTCCATGTACCAAATGCTATGAAAGGTGCCTGGATAGTAGTGGATATTCCATCTTTATAGGAGGTTTGGCGATTAAGCAGCTTCCTACCGAACAGTTTCCTAAAATTGCCCCTACTACCGTTGCTGTTACGATTGCCTATCCCGGAGCGAGTGCTGATGTACTGGTAAAATCTTCCTTAATTACCCTTGAAAATGCCATCAACGGAGTTCAGGGGATGCGTTACATCACAACCGATGCAACGAGTGCCGGAGAAGCAACGGTAAACGTTATTTTCGATCCCGGAACCGATCCCAATGCAGCTGTTGTTCTTGTGAAGACAAGAGTGGATCAGGTAATGCCGCTTCTGCCTGAATTGGTACAAAAAGAAGGAGTTGTCGTAAACCCGATCCAGCCAAGTATGTTGATGTATGTCAACCTTTACAGTACCAACAAAAGCATGGATGAAAAATTCCTTTACAACTATGCTACCGTCAATATTATTCCAGAAATCAACCGTATTCATGGGATTGCGAAATCTCAGATCCTGGGAAGCAGAAGATACGCGATGCGTATCTGGCTGAATCCTGACAGAATGCGTGCTTACTCCATTTCTGTAGATGAAGTGATGAAAGCGATTGGCGAACAAAGTATCATAGGGCGTCCCGGAAGAATCGGGCAGAGTTCCGGGATTGCAGCACAATCTTTGGAATACGTTCTTACCTATAAAGGGCAGTATAATAAGCCTGAAGAATATGAAAATATCATCGTCCGTTCCAATTCAGAAGGAGAAAACATTAAGCTTAAAGATGTTGCAAAAGTTGAATTGGGAAGCGAATTCTTTGATATTTATTCAAATCTTGACGGGCATCCTTCCGCTTCTATTGTATTAAAACAAAACTACGGAAGTAATGCCAATGACGTTATTAAAGATGTAAAAGCCAAGTTGGAGGAAATGAAAGGAAATTTCCCTCCGGGTGTGGATTATAAGATCAGTTATGACGTTTCACAGTTTTTGGATGCATCGATCGAGCAGGTAATGCACACGTTGAGAGATGCGTTTATTCTGGTAGCGATTGTAGTGTTTATTTTCTTAGGCGACTGGCGTTCAACCTTAATTCCGATTATCGCTGTGCCTGTTTCTTTGATTGGAACCTTCTTTGTTATCCAGCTTTTTGGAATGTCGATCAACTTGGTAACGCTTTTTGCTTTGGTTTTGGCGATCGGTATCGTGGTAGATAATGCGATTGTAGTGATTGAAGCCGTTCACGCAAAAATGGAGGAAAGTGATATTTCTCCTTATAAAGCAGTAAAAGAAGTAATGGGCGAGATTGCAGGAGCAATTATCGCGATTACTGCGGTGATGGTTGCCGTATTTATTCCTATTTCCTTTATGACGGGTCCTGTGGGAACTTTCTATCGCCAGTTCTCGATTACGATGGCAAGTTCTATTGTAATCTCGGCAGTGGTAGCTTTAACATTAACTCCGGTTTTGGCGGCGATGCTATTGAAAAACCACCACGGAAAGCCTAAAAAGTCTAATGTTTTCACGAAAGCTTTAGACTCTTTCAACGAGAAGGCTTTTGATTAAAGTAACAGGAAAATATGCCGCATTCCTTAGGAAAATTGTTACCAGAAAAGTGGTTACATGGGGAATTCTGATTGCTTTCTGTGTGGGGATTTTTGTTGTTAATAAAGCGCTTCCGGGTGGTTTCATTCCCAATGAAGATCAGGGAACAATTTATGCGATTGTTCAGACCCCTCCGGGTTCAACACTGGAACAAACCAATAAAGTTTCAAGAGCACTACAGAAAATCTGTCAGGGTGTGGATGGAGTAGAGTCGGTTTCGTCATTGGCGGGATATGAGATCATGACGGAAGGTCGTGGTTCCAATGCGGGAACCTGTCTGATTAACCTGAAAAGCTGGAACGACCGTGAGCACAATGTAAAAGAAATCATGGAAGAGCTTGAAGAAAAATCAAAAGATCTTGGCGCTACAATAGAATTCTTCGAACCGCCTGCAGTTCCCGGTTTCGGATCTTCGGGAGGTTTCTCCATGAGACTGCTTGATCTTAACAGAACGACCAATTACCAGGATTTTGATAAAGTGAATAAAGCGTTTATTGCTGAGCTTAAAAAGCGTAAAGAATTGACCGGAGTTTTCACCTTTTTTGCAGCTAATTATCCTCAATATGAATTGGTTTTTGATAATAATGCGGCCATGCAGAAAGGAGTTTCTATCGGTACCGCTATGGAAAATCTCAATATTTTGATTGGTAGTACGTACGAACAGGGATTCATTCGTTTCGGGCAGTTCTTTAAGGTGTATGTTCAGTCTTCCCCTGAATTCAGAAGGCTTCCTTCCGATATTTTGGGATTGTATGTGAAAAATGATCATGGGGAAATGGTTCCTTATTCAGCGTTTATGACGATGAAAAAAACACAGGGACCAAACGAAATTACCCGTTATAATATGTATAACTCGGCGGCAATCCGAGGACTTCCGGCTGAAGGATATACAACAGCGGATGCGATTCAGGTAATCAATGAAGTAGCAGCAAAAACATTACCTCACGGCTATAAAGTTGCTTGGGAAGGGTTGTCTTATGACGAAGCGCAGCGTGGTAACGAAGCGATCTACGTATTTCTTGTTGTTTTGGTATTCGTTTATCTGGTTTTGGCAGCACAATACGAAAGTTTTATTATTCCGTTTGCGGTATTATTTTCATTGCCGGTCGGAGTTTTCGGATCTTTCATGCTGTTGAAAGCAATGGGGTTGGAAAATGACATCTATGCACAGGTAGGACTTATTATGATCATTGGATTATTAGGTAAAAACGCCGTACTGATCGTGGAAGTTGCTGTGAAAAGGCGACAGGCAGGAGATTCTATTCTGGAAGCAGCCATCGAAGGATCCAGAGCCCGTTTCAGACCGATTTTAATGACCTCATTTGCGTTTATTGCAGGATTGGTCCCTCTTGTTTTCGCAGGTGGATCAGGTGCTATCGGAAACCATACCATTGGTGCTTCTGCGTTAGGAGGAATGTTGATAGGAACGCTGTTCGGAGTTATTGTAATTCCTGGGCTCTATTACATTTTTGCCAAATTATCAGATGGCAGAAAAATGATCAAAGACGAAGACGAATCACCATTAAGCGAAGACATGATCCATTATGAATAAGAATAAAATATATCAATATGCGGGAACAGCATTCTTTTTATTAAGCCTCGCCGCATGCAAACCTATAGACATACAGCAACGTGCCGAAAACAGGACGGTTCCTGAAAAATACACATTAGCGGAGAATGACACTATCAACACAGGAAAATTAAAATGGAACGAATATTTTAGTGATCCTCATCTTCAGACACTCATTAATCAGGCATTACAGAATAATCAGGAACTCAATATCATCCTTCAGGAAATTGAGATTTCTAAAAATGAAATTAAAGCGAAGAAAGGAGAATATTTACCTTCTGTAGGCTTAAAAGCGGGAGCGGGAGTTGATAAGGTAAGCCGTTATACCAATATCGGAGCAATGGAAGCCAATACTGAAATGGAATCCGGAAAAGAAATGCCTGATCCTTTATTTGATTTCGGAGTGGGAGTACAGGCAAAATGGGAGACCGATATTTGGGGTAAACTTCACAATGCAAAAAAAGCTCAGGTTCAGAGGTATCTGGCAAGTGTAGAAGGAAAAAATTTCATGATCACGAACCTTATTTCTGAAATTGCCAATTCTTACTACGAATTGCTTGCTTTGGATAATGAGCTTGTTATTCTAAATCAAAATATTAAGATTCAGAATGATGCACTGGATATTATTAAAGAATTAAAAAAGAATGCCCGTTCCAATGAACTTGCCGTGAAGAGATTTCAGGCACAGGTTTTAAAAACACAGGGAATGCAGTATGATATTCAGCAGAAGATCGTAGAAACTGAAAATAAGATCAATTATCTGGTTGGAAGGTTTCCTCAGCCTGTGGAAAGAAGTCAGGATTTTAATTCGATTGTACCACAGACGGTCTATGCCGGAATCCCTTCAGAGCTGTTGGAAAACCGTCCGGATATCAAACAGGCTGAGTATGAGCTGGCTGCCTCAAGACTGGATATTAAATCTGCAAAAGCAAGATTTTATCCTTCTTTAGATATTGGTGCAGGTGTTGGATTGCAGGCCTTCAATCCGACCTATTTGATTAAACCTGAATCGTTTCTGTTCTCTTTAGCAGGTGAACTGACTGCTCCGTTGATCAATAGAAGTGCTATTAAAGCTGCATATTATAATGCCAATGCAAAGCAGGTTCAGGCGGTTTATCATTATGAGCAGACTGTTTTGGGAGCTTATATTGAAGTGGCGTATCAGCTTTCAAAAATTAAGAATCTGAAAAACAGTTTGGATATCAAAACGAAGGAAGTGGATGCTTTGACAAAATCCATCGACATTTCTAACGATTTGTTCAAATATGCTAGAGCTGATTACATGGAAGTGCTTTTGACCCAACGTGATGCGCTGGAGTCAAAGTTTGAATTGGTTGAAAAGAAAGTTGATCAGTTGAAAGCAAGTGTAGCGGTATATAGAGCTCTTGGTGGCGGTTGGGATAAGAATCTACCGGCTTCATCAGATGTTACTTCTCATTAATATTTTATAGTTATTTTAAATTAAAGGAGCTTATCGAAAGATAGCTCCTTTTTTTATTAAGTAATGATATAATTTAAGATCTTATTATTTTTAAATAATTATATAATTTAGTGGAGTTGCTAATTTTGTTAAACACTTCTCAAGAGCTACAAAGCTCATTACTACATTTTTTACAATACAATTTAAATATCCAAAACAATCGAATTTAACATGGTTTGTCTTTAGTAATAATATTTATATTGTCGTGATAATTTTCTAGAAATGCTTAGCAAGAGTACTACCTATCACTATTCCATTCTCTCTGTAGCATTGCATATTGGTATTCACTTCCCCATTTACCTTTGAAAAATATGTTTTCAATAAAATGTCCTTCTTTCTTAAAACTGATACTTTGTAGCAAATTTATCGAGGCGATATTTTCAGTATCAACTATTGCTACGATTCGATGTAGATTTTTTGTTTCAAATAGGAATTTTACAATGCCTGTCAATGCCTCTTTAGCAATGCCATTTTTTTGTTCCAAATGAGATATTGTAATTCCTATTTCTGCTATTCTTTTATCATAAGTATCGAGTTTGATTGCGCAATCTCCAATTAGTTTACCTGTTTGAATTTGCTCAATACCATATTGTACCCATTCTCCCGGTTTACCGAAAGACTTTGACGAATTGTCTATTATAAACGACTTTAGTTGGTCTATATTCATTACATCAAAACCTTGATATTTGACTACTTCAGGATTTGACCTGTATATAAATAAATCCTTTAAATCGTTTATTGTAAGATGTCTTATCAATAACCTGTTTGTATGAATGTTTAATTCTTTCACAATTACGTATAATATTTTAATTTATTTTCTTTGCCGGGATTGCTTTACCACCATCGGTTAAAATTAGTTCCGTTATACTTCCTGAAGAATCTTTTTTAAAATCGATAAATACGTCTGCTCCTTTTATAAAAAAATGATTCTTCATTTCTAGCAGTAAGCAAAACTTTATCCTGACCAGTTGCTTGCCCCAAAAAAGTTGCCCATTTTCGGTAGTAATCGTGACAATGATCTGTGGTGCGATTTGATATGTTCCAATATATTTTTTCAATATTTCAGAACTAACGGATACTTCTTTCAATATTTCAGGTAATTTGTATGGTTTATCATAAATAATGGCTAAAATATTATTGGCTATGTCATTGATAATATAGTTCGGAATATTATTAAGTATTATTATGTTCAAATGGTCCTCGAGAACTCTTCCTGCATAGGAAGTATATCCAAATGTAAGTCCACCATGTGCAACAAGTGTTTTCCCGGCAAAATTGTTAATGTAATTTCCATATCCGTACTTATTTTTATAGGGTGTTATCATTTTTATATAGGATTCTTGAGAAATAACTTTGCCCGATGATAATTCTGTTAACCATTTGTCCAAATCGGCAGTTGTTGTGTACATGCCACCAGCGGCATAAGAGACGGTGGGATCAAATTCATCCGACTCCTTATTATTTTCTTTTGAGTAAACAATATAGCCTTTTGCTTTGGCTGACTTTTGAAGCTTATTGAAATCAAACCCCGAAGATTTCATTTTAAGCGGTTTAAAAATCATTTGCTCAACAACTTTCTCATAGGGCTTATTTGTTAGCATTTCAATAATATATCCCAGTAAAATATAATTTGAATTACTATATTCAAAATCACTGCCTGGCACAAATTTCAAAGGTTTATCCTTGAATGTATTTATCATATCCTTGTGAGTGATTGGTTTCATCGCTTTGGTTTGCATAAATTCCCTATCATCAGTATAGTTAAAAATACCTGAAGAGTGAGTCAACAAATGTTCAATCCTGATTTTATCACCATTTGGATAGTCAGGAAAGTACATACTAACTTTATCGAGAAGGCTTAATTTCTTATGTTCCTGTAATTTTAGAATAATAGCAGCAGTAAATTGTTTAGTGACAGAACCAATCTGAAAAATCACATTGGGATCATTGGGAAGATTTTCAGTAATATTTCTTAAACCATATCCTTTATTAAGAAGAGTTTTACCTTTTTGAGTGATGAGAACTGTACCATTTAATTTTCCTGTTTCCGAATATGCTTGCATTAATTGCTCTAATTTTTGCTCCTGTGTTTGGGCAAAAATTGTAGTAGTCAGCATTGTGATAATGAATGTTATTACTATTTTTTTCATTTTAGATAATTTTTTTGCGTTTATTAGTGATTGTTTTACAAAGATTCTAATACTTCTGGATTTGCAATGTTTGTTAGTTTTCCATTTATAAAGTCCAAGACATTTTCGAATGCATTTCCAAAATACAATTCGTAACTGTTTTTTTCAACGTACCCTAAGTGAGGAGTACAAATCACATTAGGAAATTTAAGCAATTCATAATTTTTATCATAAATTGGTTCCTGCTCATAAACGTCGACTCCTGCGTACGATGGTTTTCCAGCTTTTAGACTCTTTAATAATTTTCCCTTTTCGATTAATTCTGCTCTGGCTGTATTAATCAGAATAGAATTATCTTTCATTTGGAGTAAGTCAGATTCTTTTACTATGCCGAATGTACTTTCATTGAGACGAAGATGTAGCGTTACAATATCAGCATTTTTAAAAAAGTTTTCTTTTGAATTTGCTTTCTCAAAACCATGTTCAATAGCTTTTTCTTGTGACAACTCGCTTCCCCAGACTATTACTTTGGCGCCAAAAAACCTTAGCATATTGGGCAATACGCTGACCAATTTTTCCATATCCCCATATTCCTATAGTTTTTCCATGGATTGTCGAGCCAATATTTGTTTGCCATTTTCCATTTTTCATTCCTTCTATTGCATTTGGAATTTGCCTTACAGTATTAAGCAATAATGTCCAAGCTAATTCTGCTGGGGCAATAGGGGAGCCTATCCCTTCAGCAACAGCGACTTTATATTTTGTGCAATCAGATAGATTTAGATGGTTAGAGATTTTCCCGGTCTGACTGATTAATTTTAAATTCGGCAGCAAGGAAATAAGCTCCTCATTTATTGTAGTTCTTTCGCGGGTTAAAACAATAATGTCAGAGTCTTTTAACTTTTCTGCTAATACTTTTACATTTTTTTCAGTGTTATGAAGAATCTCAACGTTCTGATCTTTCAAAAGTTTAAAGCAGTCAAGCTTTTCAATTGCATGTTGGTAATCGTCTAAAATTGTAATTTTCATAATCTTGAAATTAAAGGTGATTTATTTAATGATTTTCAGTTACCATTTGAATGTGGTCTTGAAAGATAAATACAGAATATCATCGCCAACTCCTGTAGTTTTTGGATAACTTCCCACTTTAAAATAGGAAGCATCTAAAGCGAATGAAAGATTACTGTCTTGTTGGTAATTGGTTTCCAATACATAATATTGCCCCAGCGTTTTCTTCTCGGAATTAAACAACGAGTTTGGCTTTGGTCTGTTTTGAATCATACCGGGAGAATATGTACCGTCTTGATTACTATTCCTGGCAAGGAAAAATGCTTCTGCTAAAAAGTTTAACTTTTGAACCGGATTGATTTTTATATAAGGATATATACTCAACATGTTTGTAGCGCCAATAGGAGCTGCTAGACCATATGCAGGTTTTGCATACAGAAGATTGTATGTGTTCAGCTTATTGTCAGTCTTATTCTTATCTCCTGATGCCAGATTTGCCGCAAATCCTATGATTCCTTTTTTAGAAGGGAATACAGTTATATTGACATCTGCCAGAATATTGTATGCTTCAATAAGAAGGTTATTAAATTTTCCGGTTTGATAGGCACCTTCTAATTCGAAATTAGCAGTTTTTAAATTTGAGAATAAACGTATTCCACATGTATTACGATTTTCAAATCCTGATTGATAATTATACATTCTGTCCCTTGACTGAAAATTTATTACATAATAATCCAATCCNNTTTTTTTGTTGAAAAGATATTGTGTTCCATATATTCCAAAAAGACCGTCATGCATGCTTTCATCATCGAATACATATTTTTTTGAGATGACTTTAGATACTGCAAATAAATCAAGAGATCCATTTGGAAATTTTCTTTTAACGGTAAGCCCGTCGAATGACTGTCTTGTATTCGGCCCTTCTCTTACGGTAATTACCCTATGATTTCCAAAATGAATTTCCTGAAATCCTAGTCGGAAATTCCAATTTGTAAGTTTTAATTCGGCAAATGCCTGGTGTAAGCTCAGCTGGTTCTCTTCAATTTCCGGAACTGCAGGGTTGTCATTGAAAAAGCGTGATGTATTGTTCAGTTGCATAAAAACCCTAAAATTTTTGCCTAATTCGATATCTGTATGCACCATTAGGCGATGCCAAAGTTGTGTAACATCGGTATCTGAGTAGGTTGGAGGTACATCGCCAAAATTGATATTGTCATAATATTGGAACTGTTCACGTAATTCACCCCCGAACGAAATGAAATAATTGTTATCCAGTTTGATATATTTTAAATTATCTAATTTCTTTTTGATGGTATCATTTTTCAATGATCTAAAATCATCATTGTATCGTACGAGACTTATTTTATTTTGGGCCGAAGTTTTTTTCAATTGCAAACAAACTTATTAACAAAGTTATAATTATATGTTTTCTCATTTTCTTATGTATTATATGTACTATTTTATACCTTCATTAATAAATTACTGTAAGAAATACCTAATAGCTGATACTAATTTTGATTTAAACTTAAATTCTAGATTTTTTATAGGGGTATAAAGGATCCAAATATCTTTTATATGAATAGAAGAAATAAAGAATCCGCAGTCCACTACCAATACTATAGCAACCTGCGGATTTTTAGTTCTTGAAACTATGGTTTAATAATATGTCCGGTTACTTTTCCGAATACACTTTTTCTAAACATAAATTCCAATTGTCTCATAGTAGTTGGAATTTCTCCGGGGAAGTAAGGGAAGTACTGTGGTGAATCTTCAATCACAGTTGGGCTTACTGCATTAATACGGATCCCATTTTCCAATTCAATAGCCGCAGCTCTTACAAATCCTTCTACAGCTCCGTTAGCAGCTGAAGCATTGGCAAAGTTCACTTGCGGTTCATGGGTTAATGCTCCGGTAATTAATGTAAATGATCCTTTGGGGTTAATGTATTTTTGTCCAATCAATACCAGATTAATCTGACCCATCATTTTCCCTTCAACACCATTTCTGAAGGTCTCATTGTTCAGTTTGCTCCATGGACCGACAAATGTTGGACCGGCAGTTGAAATTAATGCGTCAAATGCTCCCACTTGTCTAAACATATTTTCAATTGATTCGGTTGAAGTAATGTCGGCTGTGATATCACCTCCTTTTGAAGCAACTTTAATAACTTCATGCTCTTTCTCCAGAGCTTTTACTAAGTATGTTCCCATAGTGCCTGTTGCACCTACGATGATAATTTTCATAACGATGAATTTTTTTTAAGATTAATTTGTTTTAATTTCCTTTAACAAAGGTATTTTAGTATGCTGTCTTGATGTTAGGACAATATTTGAGTTAAGTAGGACATTTTTTTAAATGACCTTAATTGAGTTGGATAGAGCTTAGAATTGTTCTAATATCAATTTTTTACTGGCAGCGATTCCTGCGGTAGTACCCGTTGCGACGGCATTGGCAACGGTTCTCATTCGGGTAGTATTATCGCCAGAAGCATAAATACCGTAGATAGATGTTTCTTGAAATCCATTTACCTTTAAATATCCATCTTCAGTAACTTCACATCCAAGGACTTCTGGTATTGAGCAATGCTGTATAAATGGACGGGGAGAATACAATGCAGTAAGTGGTAAAACCGTATCGTCATTAAAGACCATATTTTGGATATGACCGTTGATATGATCCAGCTTTTTAATTTCCTTTTCAACAATCTTTATGTTATGAGATTCCAGCTTTCGAACCTGTTCGGGGGCTAAGGTTGATTGTCCATTAGTGTAAATCGTTAAATCTTTTGTCCAATTACTGATCATTTTTGAAAGTTCGTAAGCATAATCGCCATTGCCAAGAATACCTGTTTTTTCATTACGCACTTCATATCCGTGACAATAAGGGCAATGCAGGACAGAGATTCCCCAACTTTCTGAAAACCCAGGAATATCAGGAATTATGTCTTTAATTCCAGTAGCGAAAATCAGTTTTTTCGCGGTATACTTTTCTCCGGAGGCCGTTTCTATCTTAAATGTATCTTCTGTTTTTACTCCTTTTACTGCCAAATCATCTGTAAAAGTTACAGTGTTATACATTTTTACCTCGTTCTTGCCCATTCCTGCAATAATTGCCGGGATTTCACCATCCTGAGTCAAAAAATTATGAGAATAGGGAGTTTGGGAATTACAAGGTTTACCGCCGTCAATTACCAGGACTTCTTTCAGTGCTCTTCCTAATGCCATTGCTGCAGCAAGTCCAGAGTAGCTTCCGCCAATGATAATTACATCAAATTGTTTTGTAGTTGTTTTCATAATAAAGTTCTTAAACGGAAATGGAAAAGTGGTTGCAAACATCCCAAAACCAAATTGTTTAATAAATTTTCGTCGTGTTAGGTTGTTCTGGTCAGCCATCTAATGTAGTTTTAGTAGCAATTTTTATATTGCATGTTTACTTGTGGTCTTTTGTGCTGAATTGGCGCATAATAAAGTCAACAAGAGGAACTCCGATAAATACAATAAAAGGAACCAGTATTATAGTTAGGATGAATGTCCGTTGATAAATTGGGAATGTATTTAATGTCTTACCGAACAGAAATAAAAAAAGCGTTATTGATGGATAAATGGCTAGCCATATTTTTAGTGAGGCCATTAGTTTCATTTTTGTTTTCATAATGATTTTCTTTTAAATAAGTTTATAGAGCAAAATTACTTCGGCAGAAAACCATTGTGTTAGGACAAAGTTGAGAATGAGTAGGACTATTTTAGAATTTTGGATAGTGAAGGGATGATATATTATTTTAGATATTTATTTACCCTTTGCAATTTATACTCAGGGGAGGAATTAAAGAAAATGTTTAGCAAGTTCATATGTCCGGCGCCATAGATTACCAGAATCTTATCCGATGCATTAGTGTTTATTTTTTGGATATTACGGAAAATCTTCAGATTTCTGTTGAACCACCAGCCTGTTGTAAAATCTACTCCAAAAAAACTATTATTTTCCGTTTCATATTTAAATGTACCTACTAAATAATTGCCTAAATCCTTTTTTAAGTTCTTAGGATTGTTGAGTTCCTTAAGTTGAGCGATGATACCTTTCGTCTTGAAGATATCCTTTGAATAATGAATAAGGGATGTATCTGGATTTTTATAAAAGAAGTCGGTGAATTTTTTTTGTACAATTGTATCGTTTGCCAAAAGACTATCGATGTTTTTGTAGTGATGCCCCCAATCGTTAACGCAATAGAGTTTTTTTAAATTTAATTTTTTGGCAATTCTAAAACCAATTTGTTGGTACTCTTCACGATTAAGTTCGTAATTACCCTTCAGGTAACAATTGTATAACGAATCTATTTTATGTTGCAATACGGGATCTACTTCAATTGCAATAACGGTGGGTTTAAATTTTGAAATCTTTTGTACTATTGTACGGATTTCATCCTGATACTTTTTATCAAGAACATCTATCTGATTATTTTTCTCGATTTTCTTCACATCTCGGTTATGAAACGCAAAATGGAATGTGCCTAAGGTCAGAACTTCTTTTTGTTTTGTCTGAGCAGATGTAACTGCTGCTATAAGTACTAATAGCAATTTAAAAAAGGAGATGATTGTTGTTTTCATATGGTTTTCTTTTGAGATAATTTTGTTAAGCAAAATTACTTTTCGTTAAACCATTTGATTAGGACAAAAACTAGAATCAATAGGACTTATTTGAAGTTTTGCCTATATATTTCGGGAGATACTGTTGTCTGTTTTTTAAAAAATCTGGTAAAATAGGAAGGGTCCTCATAGCCAAGGTTATATGCAATCTGGCTGACCTGGTTGGATGTAGCCAGTAGTTGACGTTTAGCTTCAAGAATAATAGAGTCGTTTATAATTTCAGACGGGGTTTTATTTAATAGGGATTTGGTAATGGCACTCAACTGATACGAAGAGAGGTGTAGCAAATCAGCATATTGTGGCACTTGTTTGTGTGTGCTGATGTGTGCCTCGACCAACGCTAGAAATTGCTCTAGTTTTTCCTGTGTGTATGGATTACTAGCAGCGGGTGTTGTTATTTTTTCCTGTCTTTGTCGAAGCAGTTCAATCAGGAATATGCTCAGATTGGCTTTCAGAACTTCCTGGTATCCTTTTTCTTTTTCGGTGTATTCTTTCAATGCGTTCAATACAATGTTTTCAATTTTTGCAAACCCTTCTGATTCGAGTCGGTACGTATTGTATTGTATCAGTTTTGTCAAATGATTTTGTGAGGCACTATTGTGTGAGTACAGAAAATCCGTTTTGAACTGAATAAGATAGCCTGTTCCTTTTACTTTCAAATTAAGACGGTGCACCTGTCCGGGACGCATGACAAAAACAGTATGTTCTTGTATATCGTAATGGGTGAAATCTATCTCATGTTCACCTGAGCCTTTTTTTATTATCAAAATATAAAAGAAGTCATGCCTGTGGAGTTCTTGCACCATATCATGCTCGGCAAGCAACGGTGCAATATCCCTAATAGAATAACTACTGGAAAATTGTGGTTCATCTTGTGAATTTATGTTTCTAACAGGTATGTCCTTCATCTAGAAAAAATAATATCAAATGTAATATTTTATATTTAGCACTCAAAACAATTTGAGTGATGAGAATAGAGAATATTTTCATCAATGTCCGCACTGATGATTGTTTTTTTCATGATTTTATAATTTTTTGAATATTGGATGTTAAGTTTTAAAACCGAAAAAGAAATTAAAATTTGAAATTAACGATCTGTAACACACAGCTCATTTTACTTCTTTGATCTGAATTGCTGATTATAATTAAAGTAACCAATATTTTAACTAATTCACTTGTTGACAATGTTCTATGTAAAGTCGTTTTTGTTAAATAATGGTAATGAATCATACTATTTTTGTAATTTAGTGATTCATCATACAATAAAATAAAAAAGAAATAATTTTAAATCTATAATAACCAAATGAATAAGTTGAGCAAAATTTTGATAACATTTTTTATAGTGTTTATATTTGTTTACACTATATTTCAAATATCACCTTGGCCAGGAGCTTTGGTTATTCGTAAGATATTTGACAGTAGTGGAGAAAAAGCAAATAGAGCACTTTCAAAAGATGTTCCGCCAGGAATTATTACGGTTAAAAATCAACAATATGATCCTAAAAATAGTTCTTTACTATTTGATGTTTACTATCCGAAGACAGAGAAAGAGTTGCCCATAATTGTTTGGACTCATGGGGGAGGTTTTATTTCAGGAAACAAAGAGTTGATTGAAAATTATGCTAAAATTCTAGCATCAAAAGGCTATGTCGTTTTTTCCTTGGATTATAGCATTGCCCCTGAAAATAAATATCCGCTTCCTTTGATTGAAGTAAATAAAGCATTGGAGTATATTTCGAAGCATCACCAACAATACTTTGCAGATAAAGATTTCATAGTCTTAGCAGGGGACTCGGCTGGTTCCATGATCTCTGCTCAGGTAGCCAATATTATTACTAATGCTGAATATTCAAATATTATGAAGATACATCCTGGATTAGATCAGGCTCAGTTAAAAGGGATGTTGCTTTATTGTGGTTTTTATAACCTTGACCTCATCATGAACAAAAAGTCTCCTGGGTTCTTCATTAAAACAGTTTCTTGGTCCTACTTTGGGAAAAAGAATCTTGCGGAAGATGAATCTTTGAAAACAGCTTCAGTTACTAATTATCTTACAAAAAAATTTCCACCTGTGTTTATTTCTGCTGGAAATACTGATCCACTTCTGCCTCAATCTGAGTTTTTCGCAAAAAAATTAAAAGAGAACGGAATTAAAACAAATGAATTATTCTTCGATAAAAATCTTTCTCCTGGACTTAATCACGAATATCAGTTTACTATGAATGATTTTGGAAAACAAGCCTTGGAACATTCTTTACAATTTTTGCATTCATTGAAATGAAAAAGTAAACCCTTAGTGTTGATGAAAAAGATAGTAAATTTATTTAGTGCATCTAAATTTAAATTGTAGTGCCCAACATAGATTTTTTGAATTCAGGAATTTGGTTGGATTGCTTTTTTATACAATTTTCAGGAACTACAAAGATCATTTTTTGTTATTGACTAAACATTTTACAATAAAATTTAGATATTTGAAACAATCGAAGTTTACATAAGTTGGCTTTAGTTTACTTCGATGATTGCTTACTTTCGCACAAAAATTTTACGAATAATATTAGAAATTTTACTTATATATTAAAAGTAGGGCAATATTTATTTATATGGCGATAATTGGTGCATTAAAATTTATAATTACCTTAATTTAATTGCGATTATTACATCTTTTGTCTTGGCAATCCTATTTCATGTTCCTGCGGATACGGTTTCCTAAAAGTCATACTGACATCCTCATGCAAATTACGTTGGGCTTCCAATGATTTTTCTTTATCCATTGAATATCTTGGATCCGGAATAAAAGGCATTTTGGCCATTTTATGAATGGTAACAGTAGGAAAATGGAAATCGACCTCTACGGTTCCCAATAGGAGATAGCAACCACCTCCCTGAAAAGGATATTCTTCAAGGCAGTTTGGAAAATGAGCGGTATCAAAATATTGTCCTTCAGCATCAATCCAGGTTCCGAAGTACATTGTACCTTTCTTGGTAGGAACATGCTTCCTTGAAATCAGATAGGCCAGCATTTTAACCTGATGTTTATGAAACTTCACTAAATCTTTTACCAAAACAGAACCTCTGTATCGGGTTTGTAATAAATCAAAAGGACTGAAAGAAACAGGAAATCCTAATATTTCTATTTCATCAAAAGCATCTTCAAATGGATTTCTTTCTATGGTGGGAAGCTGATAATCTTTCTGAGGTTCGTCCAGTAAAGTCAAATGCCTGAAAGCAACTTTATGAGTTCCCAACAGAAATCTTGATTCAATGAGCAGCTCATGCTTCTGTTTTCCGGTAAAGCAGAATGCTCCGATAAAGATTAGAATCTGCAATGTTTCGATGCCTATAGGAATCCTTTTAACAAAGTTTTCCAGGGAGGTATACTCTCCATTCAGGGTTCTTTCTTCAGGAATCAGTTTTGCTAACCTTGTTTCCAGTCTTTCAATATGCATCAATCCCAAATAAACATCCGAACCATAAACCGTCGTCTGGTATTCACTTAGATTAACACAGGGATTATGGATAGCAGCTCCTGACATTCTGGCCTCATGAATATAGACTTCGGTTCTGTAGAATCCTCCTCCGTTATTGATCGCGGAAACCATGAATTCGATAGGATAATAAACCTTGAGATATAAGCTCTGATAGCTTTCAACAGCATAGGAAGCAGAATGTGCTTTACAGAAGGAGTATCCTGCAAAGGATTCTATCTGGCGGTATACTTCCATGGATAATTGTTCAGGATGTCCCAGCTTTTTACAGGATTCAAAGAAGTTGTCTTTTACTTTCTGTAATGCAGATAATGACCGCCCCTTACCACTCATGGCTCTTCTCAATACGTCACCATCAGGAGCAGATAGTCCTCCGAAATGCAGGGCAATCTTAATGACATCTTCCTGATACACCATGATGCCATAAGTTTCTCCTAATTCCTTTTCAAAAACCTCATGGAAGTATTCAAATTTTGTGGGATTATTATGCCTGAAAATATATTCCCGCATCATTCCGCTTTGGGCCACTCCGGGGCGTATAATAGACGAGGCAGCTACCAGAACTTTGTAATTGTCGCATTTCAGTCTTCGAAGTAATCCCCTCATGGCAGGAGATTCAATATAAAAACAGCCAATCGTTTTTCCGGAACTTAAGAATTCATTGCACCGGGCTTCATCTTTTGAGAGAGAGGTATCCCGGATATTGATATCAATTCCTCTTTTTTCCTTAATCAGCTTTACAGTGTCATCTATAGTTCCTAATCCTCTTTGTGAGAGAATATCAAATTTTTCAAGGCCAACCTCTTCAGCAGTGTACATATCGAACTGTACGATCGGAAAACCTTTGGGAGGCATTTCGAGTGCTGAATAATGAGTGATAGGTTCTTCTGATATCAGAATTCCACAGGAGTGCATGCTTCTCTGGTTAGGAAACTTTTCTAAAAGCTTTCCGTAGTAATGAACCTGTCTGGATACCGAATTAATATCATGTTCCTGGATGGGTTTTGTTGCCAGCGTATCGAGTTCCTCTTTCGGAAGTCCAAATACTTTTCCTACTTCCCGGAAAATAGAACGGTATTTAAATTCAACATTGGTTCCGCAGAAAGCAACATGGTCTTTACCATATTTATCAAAAATATATTCAAGGATGATATCCCTGGTCTGCCAGCTCCAGTCTATGTCAAAATCAGGAGGTGTTTTACGGTTGAGGTTTAAAAACCGTTCAAAGTACAGATCCAGCTCTAAAGGACATATGTCAGTAATTCCGATGCAGTAACTGACTATTGAATTGGCACCGCTACCTCTTCCTACGTGCATAAACCCCATCCGGTTGCTGTATTGGATAATATCCCAGGTGATGAGAAAATAAGCACAGAAATTAAGCTGGTCAATAACCCTCAATTCTTTATCCACTCTTGCTTTCGCCTGTAGATTATCCTCGGAATACCTTTTTGAAAGTCCCTGATATGCTAACTTTTTTAAAAGCTTAGAATCATTTTCTTTGCTGTCAGTGAAATGCTTTTTGTTTTTAGGTGTTGAAAAATCAAAATCAAAATGGCAGCTATTGACAATATACTTTGTGTTTTCAATAATCTGTGACTCATGGTAAAATTGAGCCAGAAGCTCTTTTTTATCAGTAAACATTTCGTTATCTTTACAGTAATCAGCTTCTGTAAGCTTACTGATCAGGGTATTATGATCAATAGCTCTTAGTATTTTATGAAGTTCATATTCTTCATGAGTGGTAAAGGTAACCGGATGAAGAATGACCATTTTAGGAATGAACTTTTTTAATTCCGGTTGAATCAAAAGGTTTAACTGGTTCTGTCTGATGCCTATAAATTCATGATCTGCTAATTTTTCAGGAATATTCTCCAGTGGGTAAATAACAAAAGTATCTGTAAAATCAGGATTTGCTTTAGGGATTTCAATACCTTCACAGTTATATGAGGTTAAAAGCCTGTTGACTTCTGCAATGCTTTTTTGATTTTTCGCCAGGCAGATATAATACAGTTCATTCTGAACCCGTATTTCCACTCCGATGATCGGTTTGATCTTATGATCCTGACAAAGCTTATAGAAATCATAGATCCCGGTAATGGTATTGATGTCTGTAAGAGCCAGGGTTTTAATATTAAAACGAACAGCCTGATCAACCAGTTCTTTAATAGAAATGGTTCCATACCGAAGGCTGTGATAAGAATGACAATTCAGAAACATCTTTTAATTATTTTAATAAACCAGAAGCTCTTCCTACACTTGATGCTCCAAACCTGTTCTTAATCTTATCCATAGTCTGATATAGTGATATCAACTCTTCCGTATCTTCAAAAAGATCCATTTGATGACATCCGTGAACCAGTCCGGTAAATTTTACACCAACCAGCCTTATTCTCATACGTCTGGTATATACTTTTTTAAAGAGTTCTAAAACATACCTGAGCAGGGTGTGGTCAGCTGAGGTATAGGGAATCCTGCATTGCTTGGTTTCGGTATCAAAATTGGAATACCGGAGTTTTACCACCACTACCGATACCAGCCATTTCTCTGCCCGGAGCTGATAACAGAGTTTTTCAACCATTCCTGAGAGTATACTTTGAATACCCTGAATATCGATGCTATCCTGAGCAAAAGTATCTTCTGTAGAGATGGATTTTCGTTCTGAATAAGGAACTACAGGGGTTTCATCAATTCCGTGTGCTTTTTTCCAGAGTTCATTTCCATTTTTACCAATTAGCTGCTGAAGAACGTCAGGTGGCATTTCTGAAAGCGTTTGTATCGTTCTTATACCCAGTCTAGAGAGCAGCTGAAAGGTCACATCGCCGACCATAGGAATCTTCTTTACCGAAAGAGGGTTTAAAAACGGCTGTATGTCTGACTGTTTCACTTCTAATCTTCCGGTTGGCTTTGATTCTCCGGTTCCGATCTTGGATACGGTTTTATTGGTGGACAACGCAAAACTTATCGGTAAACCTGTATTTTTCTGTACGCTTTCTGCTATTTCATGGGTCCATTTATAGCATCCAAAAAACTGGTCCATTCCGGAAAGATCCAGATAAAATTCATCAATACTTGCTTTTTCAAGAACAGGAACTTTTTCCTGGATAATTTCAGTTACCATATGGGACATATTGGAATACATTTCCATATCTCCCTTAATGACTTTAGCTTCGGGGCACAGCCGTAAAGCCATTTTAATCGGCATCGCACTTCTGACTCCGAAAAAGCGGGTTTCATAAGAGCATGACGCCACTACGCCACGGTCTCCACCTCCTATGATGACAGGCTTTTTCTTCAGTTCAGAGTTTTTCAGCCTTTCACAGGAAACAAAGAACGTATCCAGATCCATATGTACAATTGCTCTTTCCATGTGATAAAATTAGTCACGTTTTGAAACTAATTTTGTATTTTTGTTGTCTAAAATTGTAACAATGTCAAAATTCTCTGATAACATCGTGTTTTTGAGAGGAAAGAAAAATATGACTCAGCAAGAACTGGCAGATCTATTATTTCTTACCCGATCCAGATATGTTGCCTATGAATATGGTAGAACAGAGCCTCCTATTGAAATATTGCTTAGAATTTCAAAATTCTATAACATCAGCATCGACCTATTGTTGACTGTAGATGTCAGAAAATTTTCTATCGATGAAATTATGGAGCTTCCTGACAATCGAATCGTTCTGCCTATAAAGGTTGATCAAGATGGAAACAATCAAATTGAGATTATTCCCCAAAAAGCTTCAATGGGCTACCTGAATGGCTACGGAGATCCGGAATACATAGAAAGTCTGGAGACCATATCATTGCCTTTTTTAAAAGGGGGTAAGTTTAGGGCATTTCCAGCTGACGGAGATTCAATGCCCCCCTATAAGAACGGAACCTATATCGTGGGAAAATATGTAGAAAACCTTTCGGACCTGAAAACGGACAGAACGTATGTGTTCATTACCACCAATGATGGTATCAGTTATAAAAGGTTTCAGTTTCATGAAGCAGATGGTATATGGGTGAAGGCTGACAATCAATTTTATGAGCCTTATAAAATACCATTATCTGAAATTAAAGAGATCTGGGAATTTGCCTGTAGTATTAATACTAAAGAATATGAGCCTGATGAATTTGCAGAACACCATATTCAAAATTTTATCACAGAAATTAAAACTGATATCAGACAGATCAAAGAAAAAATGGGAGATAAGAATTGAATTCATTTTGAGTAGATGGCATAATCAAAAAACTTCCCCGAAGGGAAGCTCAAAAAACACAAATGATGAAAAAAATCCCATAATGTGGGATACTGCTAATATAAATANNTNNACCCGTTGTGCATTTTAAATAATACTAACTTTTAAGTTATTGATATTTCGATTGAAATATTCTTTGTTGATGAACTGTACAACGGTTAAAGCTGTTATTTTAGCTAATAATCGAGTCTTGAATCCTTCAAAAGTTTTGGCGTA
>Ga0065721_10050229_pt1 | contig 21995 bp, 16 predicted proteins | sample Mesricmetagenome_FD_59108 | JGI IMG/M metagenome (GOLD analysis project Ga0065721, IMG submission 59108) | Mesophilic microbial community from rice straw/compost enrichment Sample: eDNA_1 v2 (version 2) | ecosystem: Engineered > Solid waste > Grass > Composting > Bioreactor | place: USA: Davis...
GCCTGGATCGAGACGTCCAAGGCGGATACCGCTTCGTCGCAGACGATCAGCCGCGGCTGCATGATCAGCGCCCGGGCGATCGCGATGCGCTGCCTCTGCCCTCCGGAGAAGGCGTGCGGATACCGCTGCAAGTAACTGACGTTAAGTCCGGTCCTGCCGGCGATCTCCGTGACTTTGTCCTCGATTTCCGATTTTTTCAATTTGAAATTGGCGATGAGCGGCTCGGCGATAATGTCGTATACGCTCATCCTCGGACTCAGGGAGGAATACGGGTCCTGAAAAATCATCTGAATGTCTTTGCGGTACTTCTTCGCGTTCTCGCCCTTCAGCTTCAAGTAATCGATCGTTTCGCCGCCCTCGGCATGATAATTCACTTCGCCGGAGGAGGCCGGCATTCCTCTTACGATGCAGCGTCCGAGCGTCGTTTTGCCGCAGCCGGATTCCCCGACGATGCTCAGCGTCTCGCCCTCCAGCAGCCGGAACGAAATGTCGTGCAGCACCTGCACCCGGGCCGGCTTGGCCCACAGCGACTTTTTGGACTTCACTTCGAAGCTTTTGCCCAGACGGACGACGTCGAGAATGGACTTGGTCATGACGGTTCTCCCTCCTGCCGATCCGTATACAGGAAGCACCTGACCGTATGCTGATCGGAAATATAGGTTGTCGGTACGGCCTTGGCGTTGCATACCCCTTCGATCCGGTCCTTGCAGCGGTCGTAGAAGCCGCACATCGGCGGCATGTCGATCGGCATCGGAACCGAGCCTTCGATCGATTCGAGCCGTACGCTCTTCTCCCCGCCCAGCCTCGGCATCGACTTCATCAACCCTTTCGTGTACGGATGCTTCGGGTTGTAGAACAGCTCCTTCACCGGCGCCTGCTCGACGATTTTACCCAAATACATGACCGCCACCTCGTCGCACATCTCGGCGATGATGCCCAGGTCGTGCGTCACGAGCAGAATCGCCATGCCGAATTCGCGCTGCAGCGCCTGCATCAGCTCCAGCACCTGCGCCTGGATCGTGACGTCGAGCGCCGTCGTCGGCTCGTCGGCGATCAACAGCTCGGGATTGCAGGACAGCGCCATCGAGATCATCGCCCGCTGGCGCATCCCGCCGGAAAATTCGTGAGGATATTGGTCGAACCGCTTCTCCTGATCCGAGATGCCGACCTTGCCGAGCATCTCCAGCGCGATCTTCTTCGCTTCCTTCTTGTTCTTCGTGCGATGCGTGCGGATCGCCTCCACGATCTGGTTGCCGATCGTATACATCGGCGAGAAGGCGGTCATCGGCTCCTGGAAGATCATCGCGATTTTGCGTCCGCGGATCGAGCGGATGCGCTTGCCCTTCGGATCGAGGGACAGCAGGTCCAGATTGGAGTCGGATTCGTCGTCGTACACGACTTTCCCCGTCGTCTCGCATTCCTTCGGATTAATGCCGATGATCGCCCGGCTCGTCAAGCTTTTGCCGCAGCCGGATTCCCCGACGAGACCGAGCGTCTGCCCCCGCTTGATTACGAAATCCACGCCGTCCACAGCGTGCATCGTCCCATTGTCCATTTTGATGCGGATTTTCAGATCCTGCACGGACAGCAGAGGCTGGCCGTCCTTGCCCGTCTGCGCGGCTTGCGCCGTTTGCGTCGTCATGCTATCCCCTCGCTTGCCCCAGAATCGGCTATTTTTTGTACGGATCGGCGGCGTCCCTCAGTCCGTCGCCCAGGAAGTTGTACGCAAGCACCGTAAGAACGACGAAGGCCAGCGGAATGAGCTTCCACGGGTACAACGCAACGTTCTCGATCTTCTGCGCCTCCTGCAGCAGCACGCCCCAGCTCGTCGCGGGCGAGCGTATGCCAAGCCCGAGGAAGCTCATCGCCGTCTCCCCGAGAATCATGTTCGGAATCGCGAGCGTCGTGGCCACGACCAAGTAGCTGAGAAAGCCAGGCAGCAGATGCTTGACGATAATCTTCGTGTTGCCTACTCCGGCGATCTTCGCGGCGACGACGTAATCTTCGTTTTTGAGCGAGATGAATTTCCCCCGCACGACGCGGGCCAGATCGGTCCAGCCGATAAAAGCGAAAATGATGACGATATACAAATACATCGTAACGATCGGAATTCGCGGCGGAATAGCGGCGGACAAAGCCATCCACAGCGGGAGCGTCGGGAACGAGCGGATAATCTCGATAATCCGCTGGATGATCGAATCGATCCATCCCCCGAAGTAGCCGGATATGCCGCCGATGATCAGCCCCAGCACGAAGCTGATGCCTACCCCGACGAGCGGAATGCTGAGCGAAATCTGGCTGCCGAGCACGATCCGGGAAAACATGTCCCGGCCCATGGCGTCCGTGCCGAGCAGGAACAGCCGCCCCGGCTCCTCGACGCCGAACAAGTGCCTCGTCGTCGAGAACATGCCGAGGAACTTGTATTCCTCCCCTTTGACGAAAAACTGCAGCGAATACCGCTTCTCGGGATCGGCGACGAATATTTTGCGCATCGTCTCGGGATCGCGCGCCGACTTCAGCTCGTAGACGAACGGCCGCAGATGGAATTTGCCTTCCGAGTCGACGAATCGGATCGTCATCGGTGACGCGTTCACGTATTTGCTGTCGTAGCTCTGCAAGCCGTACGGCGCGATGAACTGGGCGAACAACGCGACGAGGTACAGGAAGCCCAGCACGTACATGCTGATTCGCGCCAGCTTATGCCTCTTGAACTTGAGGTAGATGAGACGCCACTGCGAGCTGATCTGGATGTCCTTGGCCGCGGCGGACTTGGCCGTCTGCGTTCTAGTTCTCCTGAATACCGGTATTGTTCTCATCGGCTAGTTACCCCTGAACTCTGTGCGGATTTTTGGATCGAGCCATGCCAGCAGAATGTCCGAGATCAGCGTCCCCAGAACGGTCAGAAGCGCCATGAACAGCAGCCACGATCCGGCCAGATACATGTCTTGACCGAGCAGGGCTTTGTACATGACCGGCCCTTGAATCGGCAAGTTCAAGACGATGGCGGTAATGGTCGAGCCCGTGAAGATCGAGGACAGCGACCACCCGAACGTACTGACGATAGGGTTAAGCGCGGCCCGCGTCGGATACTTGAACAGAATTTTCGTCTCGGACAGCCCTTTGGATCTCGCCGTGACGACGTTCGGCTTGTTCAGCTCGTCGAGCATCTGGCCCCTCATGACCCGGATCAGGTCGGCCGTGCTGGCGAGTCCGATGACGATGACCGGAATGACGAGATGCTTGAGCAGGTCCATCAGCTTGGCCATCGACCAGGGCGCGTTGACGTACTCGTTGGAGAACAGGCCGAGCAGAGGATCTCCGAACCACGTGTACGACAGGTACATCAGGATGATCGCCAGCAGGAAGTTGGGCGTCGCCATTCCCAGGAAGCTGATGCCCGAGAAAAAATAGTCCCCGGCGGAGTACTGCTTGACGGCGGTATAGATTCCGATCGGAATCGCCACCAGGTATTGGAACGCCATCGTGACCAGCGAGACGACCAAGGTAAGCCCCATATACTGCTTCACGACGTCCAGCACCGGCTTGTTGTAGTTGAAGGAGAAGCCGAAGTCGCCGTGCAGCACGATTTTCTTGATCCAGATCGCATACTGCTCGTAGACCGGCCGGTCCAGCCCCAGGTTCGCCCGCATCTGATCCATGTCCTCTTGGGTCATCACTTCGCCCGCGGCGGTCATCTGCGCCGAATAGCTGGACACGTAGTCGCCGGGAGGAAGCTGGATGATATAGAAGACGATGAAGGAGATGAACACGACGACAGGGATCGCCATCAGGATTCTTTTAATGGAATATTGAAGCATCCGTACCCAATCCTCTCCCTTGCTGCTCAGAACCGCGGGAATACGGCAGCGGGGAACTCTCGTCCCCCGCCGCCGCTTGCGATGTCAATCCAGCATCGTTATTTGATGAAGAACTGCGCCGGATGGGCGTGCCCGAGCGTGCGGTATTCGTCCACCCAGACGAGGTCGCCCGGAATGTTGTGCATGTTGTTGGCGGCCACCAGCAAGGTCGGAGTCGGACCGGCGTAGCCGATTACCCATTGGTTTTTCATATGGATCTTGTAAATCTCATTGGCGAGCTGATTGATTTCGTCGGCGCTCTTGCTCGCTTTGATTTTGTTCCAGATGTTCAGAATTTCGGCCACGTCGCCTTCCGGCTTCACGCCTTCCGTGCCGCCCGATTGCGAGTACAGGCCGTAATGGCCGAACCATGGCGTAATGATGCGCAGCGGCACGAGCGTATCCGGACGAAGCGCTATGTTCGCGACGGAAATGTTCTCCGTATGGATCGGAACCTCATTCGCGTATTTCAGATCGAAGAGCGCTCCGTTGTCCACCAGCTTGATGTTCGTTTTCAGGCCGAGGTCCTCAAAATATTTCTTGAGCAGCTCGAGGAACGCGTTCTTGTTCGGATCGGATTCGAAAATGGTGAGCGTCAGATCGGAACCGTCCTCGAACGTGCGGAAGTTGTTTCTGTCCCGTTTCGTCAAGCCGATCTCGTCCAGCAGCTGGTTGGCGCGGGCCGGATCGAACTCGGCCCACTGCTGCGCCCAGCCTTCCTGGTAACCGACGACGCCTTCCGGCACCGAAGCCTGGATCGGGTCGGCCAGACCGTTCGTGACGATGTCGGACACTTCCTCGCGGTTGACCCCGATCGAGATCGCTTCGCGGAAGCGGATGTCCTGGAACAGCTTGCGCAGATTCGGGTCCTTCGTCGTCTGGTTCAGTTGAATGCCGTTGCTCGACCAGGTCGGCTGCGTCCACGGAATGACGCGGAAGCTGCCCTTCTTCTCATTCTCCTTCAGCACGGTGAAGTCGCCGGCGTCGAACGTTCCGAAATTGTACTCGCCCGACAGCGTGCCTAGCAGCTTCTGGCTCGGGTCCTGGATTTTGTTCTCGACGATGCGGTCCATGTACGGAAGCTGCTGCCCGGCTTCGTCCGTCTTCCAGTAGTACGGATTGCGTTCCATGATGAACTGGTCGCTGTTCGCGTCCGTCTTGGCGATCCACGGCCGCAGCGTCGGAATTTGCGGGTAGAGCCAGTAGTAGTAGCCGGTTTCGACGAGGAACTGCTTCGGATCCTCGTAGCCCCATTGCTTCGTAATTTCGAGCGTCTTGGCGTCGCCCACGAACTCCGGCAGAATCGTCTTATGGAAGTGAGCCGGAGCGAAAAACCATTTGTTGTCGATCGCCACCCGCTCCAGGAACTGCACGCTCGGATACTTGTGGGTCACGGTGAACGTATAGTCGTCGACCTTCTTCACTTCGGCCAGCGCCTTCTCGCCGCTGACCGGATCGACGGAGTAGTAGGCGTCGTAGATCTTCTTGCCGAACGTCTCCTTCGTCAGCATGTGCTCCCAGTAAAACAGCACGTCGTCGGCCGTGAACGGCTGGCCGTCCGACCATCTCATGCCTTCGCGAAGATGGATCGTGAATACGGTGGAATCGTCGTTGACCTCGAAGCTCTTGGCCACGTTCGGCTCGACTTTGTTCCCTTCCTTGTTGAAGCGGAAGAGCGCTTCCTCCGTAATCATCCCGACGCCCCATTTGTCGCCCGGGCCGTTCCACGCCATGTTCCAATCGCCGCCGTATTGCCCGATCTCTTCGACGACCGGCTCGATCATAATGTCGGCCGCGACCGGCATGCGCTCTTCGACCGGAGGCAGCTTGCCGTCCGTGACGAGGGCCGCCAGCATCGGCGCCTCCTTCAACCCTTCCGTGCCTTCGACCGCTACGGGCGTCGGCTTCGCTTCCCCCGTCTCCACCGCTTTCTTCGTCTCGCTCGGCTGAGCCGTATTATTGCTTGTGCAGCCCGCGGCCAGAACGACCATACACATGAGCAGAACCAATAACGAATGACTTCTTTTCAAGGTAACCCCTCCATGAATGAATTCGGCAGTTCAGTTCCTTGCGTACGGCCGCCCCGGCCGCCAAGGCCACCCCCCTCGAGTATTAAACCGGTTTAATTCATGGTCGCGTATTCGCGCTCGGGTTCGTCCCGACTCAACTAGCCTATCTCTTTTTTGTTAAACCGGTTTAATAGCGATGTAAAAAATAATCAAATCGTTGCGCTGTCCGTCGCGATGCCGCTGTCTCGTTATCTGCGACCTTTTGTGTAAGCGCTTAATGTAAGCGTTTGATTAGTATCATACATGGGGCGCTCTTGGATTGCAAGACCATTTTAGGAGAAAAAAACCGCCGTTTTTCGCGGGGTTTCGGGCTTTTTTTGCGCATGGGAAAACAGACCCCCCGGCAGTCTTTCGGCGGTTCTTGGCGATGTTGCGACAGGGGAAAGCCGGGGATTCGGAGATCGTCGAGCAAAGCGCTTTACTTCCTCTCGGGAGAACCCGCCGTCGGCCACCAGGCCGAACGCCGGAGTTAGTCGAGCTTGCCTGTCGATTCCCTGACGATGAGGCTCGGCGGCATGACGATGCGCTGACGGATGGAGGAGTCGGACGCGCCGTTCTCCTGCCCTTCGACCAGCAGACCGAACGCCAGCTTGACCATCTGGTCCATCGGCTGGGCGATCGTCGTGAGCGCAGGATTGGTGACCGTGGACAGGATCGTATCGTCGAAGCCGATAATGGACAGCTGCTCCGGAACCTTCACGCCTGCTTCCTTGGCCGCTTGCAGCGCCCCGATCGCGAGCAGATCGTTGCAGCAGAAGATCGCCGACGGGCGCTCCTCCCGCGCGAGCAAGGCGGCGGCCGCTTTCCTGCCGGCCTTGATGCTGGAATCGCAGGAGACGATGCTGTCGTTGCCCAGCTCCGCGCCCGCCTCGAACAAAGCGAAGCGAAAGCCCCTCACCCGTTCGACGCTGCTGCTCACCTCAAGCTTCTCCGCCAGGATCGCCATCCGGGAATGACCGAGCGCGAGCAGATGCTCGGCGGCCAGCCCGCCGCCCTTGAAGTCGTCCGTCAGGACGCTGTGCGCGGACACGCCCGCCGCTTCCCGGGCGATCATCACGATCGGGACCGACTTCTCCGCCAGCTGCGTCAGCGTCTCCCCGTTCTCCGTCCCGGTTCCGATCAGGATGCCGTCCACGCTTTTCTGCTCGAGCAGGCGCAAATATTTGTCCACGCGCTCGTCCTTGTTGTCGGTGCTGCACACAATCACGCTGTATCCGGCCGAATGCGCCAAATCCTCGACGGAACGGGCAATCTCGGAGAAAAAGGGGTTGGAGACGTCGGGAATAAGCAGCCCGAGCGTGTACGTTTTTTTGCCCATCAGGGCCGAAGCGATTACGCTGGGCTGATACTGCAGCCGCTCCATCACCTTGAAAATTTCGTCGCGCCTCTTCTTGCTGACGTTTCCTTTGCCGTTGATCGCGTTGGAGACGGTCGCGATGGACACGCCCGCTTCCTTGGCGACGTCATAGATCGTGGTCGCTTTCATAGTCAACCTCATTTTAGAAAATTTCGATCAGGGTTGACGAGAACGCCCCCTTTCCGGTCATTATCCGACGATTTTCCGCTTATTGCAAGCTTGGCGGCTCGCTTGAGCGCGGAACAGGCTGTCCCCTAAGTACAAAAAGTCGTACCGAACGACGATCGATGGAAGGTGCAAGTCGCATCTATCTCCTTCCGCTGCTATACGATCCTGAAATTTTGAAGGGGTAAACCCGTTAATCGGTAATTTCAGGACCGTATGAGGCAGTCTCCAAGAGATAGATGCTTCTTCTTTACCTTCGCTCCCCTCTTGTGCGCCCTTACTTACGGGGCTGAGCCAGCCAGGCGTGGTCCGGATCATTGTAGAACTTCCACGTACGAACAGGGCCGGCCATAACGTTTAGATAGTAGACGTCGTAGCCGGGAGGCGCGGAGACGGGGTGATAGCCTTTAGGCACCAGCACCGCTTCCCCGTTCTTCACCGCCAGCGTCTCGTCGAGCGACCGGTCGTCCGTGTACACCCGCTGGATCGCGAAGCCTTGCTCGGGCTGGACTCGATAATAGTAGGTTTCTTCCAGCAGAGACTCCTCCGGCAGCGCGTCCCGGTCGTGCTTGTGCGGCGGAAAGCTGGACCAGTGCCCCTGCGGCGTGAAGACTTCCACGACAAGCAGGCTGTCGGCCGGCTGCCCCTCGGGCAAAATATTGTGAATGAACCGCTGCGTCGTACCCTCGCCCCGCACCTCGACGCCGATCTCCGCAGGCGTAATGAGGCGAGCGGCGTGGTTGCCCCGGCCCGGAGCCCGGCAGACCGCCAGCTCCAGATCGGTGACCGCCTCTACCTCGTAACGGTCGTCGTTCGGGACATAGACGGCATAGGGAGGAATTTGCTCGAACACGCTCATGCGTTGGCCGACGTCCCGCCAGCTCTGCGCGGAAGTCGCCACATGCGCCTTGCCTTCCACCAGCACGAGACAGACTTCGCTGTCCCCGCTAGGCCGGGCCAGCTTCTCTCCCGCCCGCAGCCGGTACGTCTCGAACCCCACATAGTCCCAGCCGGCCGATTCCGGCGTAATCGACAGCATCGGCCGGTCTCCCGCGCCCGGAACGACCGGACTGACTATCAGATGACTCATCGCGTCGTCTCCCCCCTTCTCCTAATCGATCTCCGACAGCTTCACGGGCCGGTTCCGCTGCAAAGACAGCTTCGCGGCCAGCGCGATTTTTTCCGCCGCCGCTCCGTCCCGGCCGTCCACCGGCAGCGCCTCGCCCCGAACGAGGCAATCGACGAACCGTTCGATCTCGTCGCGATACGCCGCTTCGTAGCGCTCCAGGAAGAAGTACAGCGGCTTGTCGCTCCATATGCCTTCGGCGGTGCTCAGCACGGCCGTATTCGGATGATCGTTCGCCGTCGCCGCAGAGCCCTTGGAGCCGAACACCTCCGCGCGCTGATCGTACCCGTAAGACGCCTTGCGGCTGCAATCGATGACCCCGAAGGCGCCTCCGGCAAAACGCAGCGTCACGATCGCCGTATCCACATCGCCATGCTTGCCGAATACCGGATCGATCAGCACGCCGCCTTGGGCGTACACTTCCTCCACCTCAAGGCCGGACAAGTACCGGGCCATGTCGAAATCGTGGATCATCATGTCCATGAACATGCCGCCCGAGCTGCCGATGTACTCCTCCGACGGCGGCGCGGGATCGCGGGACGTAATCTTGACGAGCTGCACGTCCCCAATCGCTCCCGTGTTCACATGCTCGCGAATGCGCCGGTAGTTGTGATCGAATCTGCGGTTAAAGCCGACCTGCAGCTTCACTCCCGCAAGCCTGACCGCTTCGAGCGCTTCCTCCGTCTGGCGAATGTCCATACTGACCGGCTTCTCGCAAAAAATATGCTTGCCCTGACCCGCGGCCTGCTTGATCAGCGGAACGTGCGTATCCGTCGAGGAGCAGATGAAGACGGCGTCGATGCTCGGATCGCCGATAATATCGTCGCTGTTGCGCGTAACGACGGGAATGCCTCGCTGCTTCGCCCATTCGTTCAATTCGTCGCCGGCGAACAGGTCGCCGATTGCCGCGATTTCCGCCTGCGGATGTCTCAGGAGATTGTCGGCATGGATTTTGCCGATTCTGCCCGCTCCGATGATGCCGATTCTGATTTTCTTCATGTTCGTCTGCCATCCTTCTTTTCCGCGTCGCGGCTCGTCTGCCCTACCAACGGGCGGTCACCATTTTTTTGCGGGTGTAAAATTCGACTCCGTCCGTGCCGTTCGCATGGAGATCGCCGTAGAACGATTTCTTCCAGCCGGAGAACGGGAAAAACGCCATCGGCGCCGGAACGCCCAAGTTGATGCCGAGCATGCCCGCGTCGATCGTCTCGCGGAACTGCCGCACGCTGCTGCCGCTGTCCGTGAACAAGCAGGCGCCGTTGGCGAATTCCGAACGGTTGGCGATCTCGATCGCTTCCGCCAGCGTATCCGCGCGCATCACCGACAGCACCGGAGCGAAAATTTCGTCCTTCCAAATTTTCATCTCGCAGCCGACCTGATCGAAAATCGTCGGTCCGACAAAGTAGCCGTCGCCTTGCGCCGCTGCGTCACCGCGGCCGTCCCGAACGAGCACGCCGCCCTCCGCTTCGCCGGAAGCGATGTAGCCGAGCGTGCGCTCCTTATGGGAGGCGCGGATGACGGGGCCGAGGAACGTACCTTCCTGCAAGCCGTTGCCGATCTTGAGGACGTCGGCGGCCGCGGCCAGCCGTTTCACCAATTCGTCGCCGATGCCGCCGACGGCGATGACGACGGCGCAGGCCATGCACCGCTCGCCCGCGGAGCCGAACGCCGCGCTGACGATTTCCTTGACCGTCAGGTCGAGGTTGGCGTCGGGCAGGACGATCGAGTGGTTTTTGGCGCCGGCCAGCGCCTGCACGCGTTTGCCGTGGGCCGAGCCGGTCTTGTAGACGTATTCGGCAACCGGCTGCGAGCCGACGAACGAAATCGCCTGAATGCCCGGATGCGCCAGCAGTCCGTTCACGACGTCGCGTCCGCCGTGAACGACGTTTAGCACGCCCGCGGGCAGACCGGCTTCGTGGAACAGCTCCGCCAGCCGGTTGGCCAGCAGCGGGGTGCGCTCCGACGGCTTCAGCACGAACGCGTTGCCGCAGGCGATCGCCAGCGGGAACATCCAACAGGGCACCATCATCGGAAAATTAAACGGCGTAATCCCGCCGACGACGCCGATCGGATACCGGTACATGCCGGATTCCAGATTCGACGCGATGTCGGGAAGCTGCTTGCCCATCATCAGCGACGGGGCGCCCGCGGCGAATTCGACGCATTCGATGCCGCGCTGCACTTCCCCGTACGCTTCGGCGTAGCTTTTGCCGTTCTCCTGCGTAATGAGCCGCGCCAGCTCCTCCCAATGCGCGACGAGCAGATGCTGATACTTGAACAAAATCCGCGCCCGGCGCGGCACCGGCGTCCGGCTCCACGTCGCGAACGCCTGTTTCGCGGCGCTCACCGCCGCGTCGACGTCCGCTTCCCCAGACAGGGGAACGCGGGCCAGCACCTCCTCCGTTGCCGGATTGAATACTTCCTCAACCTCCGTTGCGCCCGATTCCACCCATTGTCCTGCGATCCAATTTTTAAGCGTTGCGGTCATCGTGTTCCCTCTTTTCCGTTAGTTGCGAACGCTCGCTTGCGCTCAGCCCGCCGTAATCTCGCCGCGGCCGCAGCGTTCGATATAGTCCGTCACCTCCGCGGCAGTCGGCATCGCGTCCGAGCAGCTATGACTCGAAATGACGATGCTGGCCGCGGCGCTGCCGAATTCCATGCTTTTGCCGATCGTCCAGCCCGACAGGAGTCCGTGAATGAATCCGGCAGCGTACGAATCTCCCGCGCCGAACGTCTTGATTACCTTGGCCGGGAACGACCGCGCCCGATGCTCCTGCCCGTCCGCGCTGTACGCGATCGAGCCTTCCTTGCCGTGCTTGATAATGACGATGCCCGCAGCGTAGCCGAACCACTTGGAGGCGGTAATCCGGTCGTCGTGCCCCGGGTTGGCCTCGAACTTCTCCATGCAGTCGAACTCTTCGCGCGTGCCTACGATAATGTCGCTCTTCTCCGCGACCAGATTGTAATACGCCGCCGTCTCTTCCTCCGACTGCCATGTGTACGGGCGGTAATCGAGATCGAAAACAACCTTCGTGCCGTGCCTGCGAGCATAATCGACGGCGAGAAGCACCGCCTCGCGCGACGGGCTGGCCGCCAATGCCGTCCCCGAGACGAGCAGCGCCTTGCTGTCCGCGATCAGCGACTCGTCGACTTCGGAAGGGCTGAGCTTCAAATCCGCAACGTTATCCCGGTACATCAGAATGCTGCATTCCGTCGGGCTCTTGATTTCGGTAAAAGCAAGCCCGGTCACCGCGCCCGTCGTATCGGTCACGACGTTTCGCGTCTCGATGCCTTCCTTGCCCAGATAGCCGCGAATGAAACGTCCCATCTGGTCGTCGGCGATTTTGCCGATAAACGCCGTCCTGCGCCCCAGTCGGCTAACGCCGATCGCGATGTTGGCCGGAGAGCCGCCCACATATTTCGTGAACGTCATCGTCTGCTCCATCGGACGGTTGATCTCATTGGCGTTCAAGTCGATGCACAGCCGGCCGATCGCCGTCAAATCGAACTTCCTGCCTTCGGCAAAAACAACGCTCGTCATCTCATTCGCCCTCCTTCGCCGGAAGCAAAGAGGTCAAGTAGTCAATTGCCCGAGCCGCATACTCGCGCGCCGGATGCTCCGCCGGGTCCTGTTCTCCTTCTAGGAGCGCCCACCCGTCGTATCCTCTGGCAACCAGTTCGCCGATGATCGGACGGAAATCGATATTCCCGTCTCCGGGAACGGTGAACACGCCGCGCCGGATGCAGGTGACAAAGTCAATCTTTTCCGCCCTCGCCTGCTCCAGCCTCGATACGCGCACGTCCTTCAAATGAACGTAGGCGATCCGATCGTAATGCTTGCGCAGCAGCGCCAGCGGGTCCGACCCGCCGTACAGCGCATGGCCGGTATCGTACAGCAGGAACACCGCCTCCGGGTCCGTCTCCGCCATCAGCCGGTCGATCTCCTCCGGCCCCTCGATCGCCGTGCCCCCGTGATGGTGATACGTCAGCTTAAGCCCGTATTCCCGGGCGATGCGTCCGGCCGCGTTCAGCCCTTCGGCCAGCGACGCCCAGCCGGCGGCGTCGAGCGGGATAACCTCGCGCTCATTCGGCGTGCGCCGCGGATCGAAATGCAGGGAGCCTCCGACCTCGCACGTGCTGATCACCCGGCTGCCCATCTCCTTCAGAAACTTCGCATGCTCGCGGAACGCCGCCAGCTCGCTCTCCCGGTAAGCCGGATCGGAGAACAGCACCGATTTCCACTGCGAGACGAGCTGAATGTTCCGCTGCGCCAGCTCCTTTTTCAACAAGTCGATATCGGTCGGGAACTTGCGGCCCATCTCCGTCCCGGTCAGTCCCAGCACCTGTATATCATCTAAAATTTGCTCATAAGTCGTCGCATCGCCGTGCTCTTTGACGTCTTCTCCGACCCAGTTGATCGGATGAATGCCCAAGCGAAAAGGAAATGAAGCCATCCGCCAAACCCTCCTAATAAGCTCTCGCCTGCGATTTTTGCTTGTTCATTTCCTCGTGCGCCTGCACGACCTTCGGGCTCTCGGACACTTCCGGAACGCCGACGTTCCACCACGATTCGTAGCCGTCCGTATTCGTGCCCGGCAGGACGGAAATTTCGATCAGCGTCGTTCTCGTCTCTTGCTTCGCCTGAAGCAGCGCCTCGCGCAATTCCTCCGCCGTGTTGGCCTTGTAAGCGGCGGCGCCCAGACTGCGGGCGTGGGCTGCGAAGTCGATCGGCATCGGCGCGCCGGTATAACGGCCGGTCGACAGCTCGCGGTAGCGGAATTCGTTGCCGAAGCCGTCGCTGCCGTGACCGCGCTGCAAATTGTGAATGCACTGGAAGCCATGATTGTCGAACAGCAGCACCGTCAGCTTGCGGCCTTCCTGCAGGCTCGTCACCAGTTCGGAGTGCAGCATCAGGTAGCTGCCGTCGCCGACGAATGCGTATACCTCCCGATCGGGCTCGGCCAGCGCAACGCCGAACGCGCCGCTCACCTCGTACCCCATGCAGGAAAATCCGTATTCCATATGGTAGCCGCGCGAATTGCCCGGACGCCACAAGCGCTGCAAGTCGCCCGGCAAGCTGCCCGCCGCGCAGACAATGACGGCCTCATCGCCGATCGTCTCGTTGACGACGCCGAGCGCCCGCGTCTGGGCGAGGCCGTCCTCCCGCTCGATCGCGTACAGCCGGTCGACCTCGCCGTTCCACTCGTCCCTGATCCGCGCAAGCTCTCCGTTCGCATACTGGGCCGCGTAGCCCGCTTCCTCCAGCGCTTCGCCGAGCAGCCGGATCGCCAGCTTCGCGTCCCCGATCAGCGCCGCCCCGTCCAGCTTGACGGCGTCCATCCGATTGACGTTCACGTTCAGGAAGCTCGCCTCAGGATTGGCGAAGGCGGACTTGGACGCGGTCGTGAAGTCGGAATAACGGGTTCCGATGCCGATGATCAAGTCCGCGTCCTTGGCCAGCTTGTTGGCGGCGAGTCCGCCCGTGACGCCGATCCCGCCGACGCTCAGCGGATGGCTCCACGGCAGCGAGCCTTTGCCCGCCTGCGTCTCCGCGACCGGGATGCCGAACTTCTCGGCGAACGCGGCCAGCTCTGCCGTCGCGCCGGAATATTGCACGCCTCCGCCGGCGACGATCAGCGGCCGGCGCTTCGAACGAACGAGCGCGGCGGCTTTGGTCAGCGCGCTCGCGGCCGGCTGCTGCCGCTCCAGCTCGTATACGCGCTTCTCGAAGAAAGAGAGCGGGTAATCGTACGCCTCCGTCTGCACGTCCTGGGGCAGCGCGAGCGTGACCGCGCCGGTTTCGGCCGGATCGGTCAATACCCGCATGGCGTTCAGCGCCGCCGTCATCAGTTGCTCCGGACGGACGATCCGGTCCCAATATTTGCTGACCGGCTTAAAGCAGTCCGTCGCCGACACCGTGTAATCGTGGCTCGCCTCCAATTGCTGCAGCACCGGGTCCGGTTGCCGCGATGCAAAGTTGTCCCCTGGCAGCAGGAGCAGCGGAATGCGGTTAACCGTCGCCGTTCCCGCCGCGGTCACCATATTCAAGGCGCCGGGCCCGATCGAGGACGTGCAGGCATAGATTCTTCTGCGCAAAGATTGTTTGGCATAAGCGGCGGCCGCGTGGGCCATCCCCTGCTCGTTCTTGCCTTGCACATACGTCAGATTGCCCGGACTGCGCTCCAGCGCCTCGCCGATGCCCGTCACGTTACCGTGACCGAATATGCCCATAATGCCGGTGACGAACTTCGTCTCCACTCCGTCCGCGGAGATGTACTGCTGATCCAGAAATTTGATGAGCGCCTGCGCCATCGTCAAGCGGATCGTACTCATGGCAATTCTCTCCAATCTGCTCAGTTAAGCGCTTATAATGACTACGCTTTAATAAATTTATTTAATGCTGTATAATGTTAAGTAAAGCGCTTAATGTAATGATACATAGAAGTGCGAATCAAATCAATCATCAATTTTGCCGGGAGGATTCCGAAAATGAGCCAATCCGAGCTTTCCCCGCACTGGGACACGGTGCAGCGCGTCGCCCCGATTTTGTACATGGACCGTCTGGAGCCGTTCAAGCCCATTCGCGTCGGAGTCACGGTATTCGAAGCGACCGCTCCGTCCCCGTCGTTCGACCGCACGGTCGAGATCGATCCGGAACGCGTCCGCCTCGCCATCGAGTACGCCATTTACTGGGACTATGACATTCAGCACCTGTACGAGCTGGAGCATGTGTGGATTTACGTCGGCCATGACGGCCGGATCGTCGGCTGCGAAGGCAGCTTCCACGGCCGATATCTGGTCGGCCTGCTGCGGGACCGCAGCAATGTGACGGAAGACGGCCGCGTCAAGTTGTACTCCCAGCCGGGCAAGCATGCCATGTCTCCGCTGGAGGAAGTGTTCCGGCTGCTGCCGAACGTGGAAACGTGCTGCATGGAGGAGGCGGGCAAGGACGGCCTGCTCGAGCCCGCCATGTTCCGCGGGGAATTCAAAAGAGGCGGGCGCGACGACGAGCTGTCCGAACGCCATCTGCGCACGTTCGCCTTCCGCCCGAGCTTCGACTACGTGCCGCACGAATGGACGCCCGACGTTTTCGTTCCCTGGAGCGAGCTGCGCCGGGAAATTCCCGAGCGTATGAAGGCTCTCCTGGCTTCGCTGGAATAGTCCGCCCAACGCAACAACGAAAACAGGACGAGGCGGATAACATGCCAAGCATGCACCGCCCCGTCCTGTTTTGTCGTGTTCGCGTCCTTGCACCGCCTTATTCCATCGTCCCGCTTTGTCGTATCCTTGCACAATCTTGCTCCGCTATCCCGCTTTGTCGTGTCCTTGCATCGTCTTGCACCGTCTTGCTCTGTCCTGCGCCTGCCCCTTTGCCGTTAATCCGCAAGCTTCTCCAAAATAACCGGAACGCGAGGCTCCAGCCGCAGCCTAACCGACGACGAGCCCGCCGGGTATTCGGCGATCCGTTCCCGGCCCTCGCCGGACATCCGGTAAGCGGCGAACCCGCCGCCGCGCCAGTCCTCAGGCAGGGTCCACTCGCGGTCCGACCCGTCCCGGCTGTATGCGTAGATCCGGCCACCGATCGGAACGAATCGATCCCCGTCCAAGGCGACCGTCACCTGGCCCCAACGCACAGCAAGCCGTTCCTCCGCCTTGTCGATGTCCACGGTCACGCCGTCGGAGTAGCGGATGTAGATGCGCCGCCCGTCCTCCCGCCATTCCGCCATTTCCCGCTCCAGATAGAACTGGTAGAGCATCGAGCCCAAGTAAATAATATCGACGACCTGGTCCCGCTTCGACTCGAAATCATTCGCCAGAAACTGCTCCCCGAGAAGCCTCGTCGGCTCGCCGCGATAGAGCACGTCCGAGTCGAACGAAGCGCCCTTGCCCCAGGCGATCGCATTCATGTCGACGCTGCCGCCGCCGACAATTTTGCCGTGGTACAGCAGCGACGGCGAATAGTGCCAATAAGCGCTGAACACGCCGCTGTCCTCGATCGGCATGCCGTTCAGCCCCTCCGTCGACACGTCGATCCCCTTGTCGCGGAAATAGGCGAGAATCGGCTGCATCCCGCAGACGAGCTCCTCCAGCGGACCGATATAGCTGCCGTCCGCCTCCCAGCTGGCGTTCGTGTTGCGGAACGCATCGACCTGCACGGTACGCTCGACGGGAACCGCCCGCAGAAAATCGTCGATCCGGCGGAAGATCTGTCCGCTCTCCACATCTTTCGTATGACTAATGTGATAAGCCCGCTGCTTGGGCGTATCCAGCCACAGTCGCTCCGCTCCGTCCGGGTCGCGGCTCAGAATGGCCGGGTCCCAGTCCGGCGCGTCGACGTACGCGTCATCGAGATTAATATGGTAGCTGACGATGCAGTCGTATTCTTCCTTGGCGCGACGCACCAGCTCCCGCAGTTCCTCTTCCGCCCGTTCCGGGTTTTCGGCAAGCTTCGGGTTAACGCGGTTGAGCGAAGGATAACCCGTATCGTGTCCGTCGAACTGCCAGCCGATCAAATAAGCGATCTGCGGAACGCCGCCCGTCACGTGATGAATTTGCCGGATGATCTCCAGCGTCTCCTTAAACGTCGTCAGCACGCCGCGATCCTTTTCCGCGTTAAACACCTGATACCAGATCGCCTTCTTGTACAGCGGGTCCGCATCCGGAAACTGACGGTTGAGCCACAGATGGTAGTCGCAATCGTCCGCCGCCCCGTCGCCGTTGATGTCCTCCAGAAACACGACCGCAAGCTCCAGCGGCTCCATCGTCCGCTCCCGAGCCCGATATTGATACGTGTTGGGCGTTATCGAGAACCCGCCCCCGCGGCCGGGATAACGCGAATCCTCCGATACGCGGGTCAGCAGAGGAAGCACCGGATAATTCGTCTGCACGAAGCCGCACAGATTTCCGTCAAACGCGCACGCGTGCATCGTCGGCACTTCGGCCGAATCGGGAACGGCGTCCCCGATCCGGTCCCGAACCCGCTCCCGGTCGTACAAGCCTCTGCCGCCGCCCGGGATCAGCCTCCAGCTTTTCTGCCGCACCTCGGTCCGGTCGAACGAGAACGAAGGATCGTCGCACGACAGCAGCGGCAGGCGCATCCAATCGAGCTTCTTCAGCGCCGCCTCAGGATCGTCCTCTACCGTCACCTTGACGGCGAGCGTCTGCTTCTCCAGCCGATATTCAACCGTGATCCGCAGTGCCAGACGCCGCAGCCCCATACGATAGCTAACCGCCGTTCCGTCCGAGGACGGACGAGCGTCGATGTCCCACTCGTCCCACTCCAGCTCCATCCCGTTCACGGCGAGCCTGCCGTCCGGACCGCTGCCGGCCAGCCTCGTTCCCGTCGGCTTGTACACATATTCCCGAACGCCCGGCCAGCCGTACAGCGCGACGGCCAGCCATTCGTTTTCCAGCGTATGCATTCCGTTTCCTCCGCTCCGTTCCTATTGCAAATTGCCTTATTTCGCTTTCAATATCGCGTATTGCCGCGTGTATTCCGCTTCCAGCTTGTCGACGCTCAGCCCTTCCGCCTTCTTCAGCATATCGGCGAACAGCGTTTCGAATTCGTTCTCGGACTGCGCGAACACGAGCTTGGGCATGTAGTCGGCGCGAAGCGTCTTGATCTTGGCCTCGATAATGCCGAAATCGCTGGCGCTGTCGATCTTGAAGTCGAACTCGGGGAAAAACTTCATTTTCGGCGCCATCATTTGGTCGTACGCAACCTTGGCCTCGTCCGCAGGATTCCAGAACACGGTGTTGGACACCGCCCAGTTCGTCACCAGCATGATCGGCTCGCCGAGTCCGGCCTGCTTCCACGTGCCGCCCCAATCGTTGTTCAGCGCGTCGTTAAAGCCCGTTGTCAGCGTCGGCTTGCCTTGCGGGAAATAGTCGTTCGCGACGGAAGCGTCATAGTAGAAATGCGCGCCCTCGGCCAAATCCTTGAAGTCGTCCGCGCCTGTTCCATCCACGCCGAACGAGAAATCCGCCTGCCCTTCCTTGGAAGCTGCGTACTCGAGCAGCTTGATTGTGCGCTCCGGGTTTTTGTTGCTCTTCGGAATGACGAGCGCCATCCAGCCCCGGGGAATCGTCGGATACATGTAATCCGCGAACGGAGTCAGCACCTCAAATTGCGTGTTCGGATTGTCCTTCGGAGGCGCGGAGTTCACCGCCGTCGAATTGTACGCCCAGACGATCGAATCGCCGGCCGCGACCTTCTGCCCCGTCACTTCGTTCGTATTGACGAATGATTCCTTGGTCAGCAAGCCTTTGCCGGCAAGCTGAAAACCGTACTTGATCATTTCCTTCCACTTCGGATCGTGGATCGTGCTCTTCACTTGATCCCCGTCCACGTAGTACGGCGCGACGCCGAACTGAGGCGCGAACCAGCCCAAGTCGTCGGAATGCTGGCTCTTGTCGCCAAGATACGGAATTTTGTCCGGGTGCTTCTCGGCCATCTGCTCCAGCGCGGCCATGAACTTCTCCGGGCTGGACGTGTCCGGGCGGCCGATCTCGTCGTAATAATCTTTGCGCACGACGAGCTGAGGCAGCCATACCGGCGCCAGGCCCGCGTTCTTCTGCGCCTGTTCCAAATATTTTTCCGTCTGGTAGCCGGAGATAAGCTTGTACGTATGCCCGTCCGACTCCGCGAAATTCGTCAGCAGCTCCGGTCCGTACTGCTCGTTCAGAATCGTCCGCAGGTTCGGCGCGTATTGATCGATCAGTTCGTCGATCGCATACAAGTAATCGCCTTCGACGAGTTGGTCCAGCATTTTGTTGCCGCGGTCGACGACCATCAGGTCCGGCAGGCTGTTGCTGGCGATCATCAGCGAGATGTCCTTGCCGTCGCCGTCGTCCTGAACCGGTTTCTTCACGTTAAAGCTCACGCCGGTCTTCTCCGAAATCCGCTTCGCCCCCGGTCCCGTCCAGTCGCTGTACCAAGCGCGGTCGGAGTAGAGATTAAGCGTGATCGGCTCAAGAGATTGCTGCTCGCCGCCGGCGGACGCCGACGGAGACGAGCCCGAGGCCGGCGGCTGCGAAGAAGCGTTGGTGTTGTTGTCTTTGGCGCCGGAGCATCCGGCAACCAGAGACGCGGCGACGACTCCGGCAAGCAGCAGCGCGGACCGGCTTTTGAACGTTTTTTTCATCGATAAGTCCTCCCCTTGTGTGATAAAACAAATCTATCAGAAGTCCGTGAACGGACTCGTGATAACGCGGTTAAGCTTTGATGGCCCCGACCATCATGCCCTGCACGAAATACTTCTGAATGAACGGATACACGAGCGTAATCGGCAGCACCGTCACGATCAGCGTCGCGTATTTGATCGCCATCAGCGTGGACAGCGGGTCCATCCTCATGTTCGGCGGCAGGCTCTGCATGTTCTCGATAATCGCCGTGTCGGACAGCATGCGCACGATAATCGTCGGCAGCGTCCACAGCTGCTGGTTCGAGACGAAGTAGGCGGAGCTGAACCAATCGTTCCAATGGTTGACGGCCACGAACAGGGCGACCGTCGCCAGCACCGGCTTCGACAGCGGCAGAATGATTCTGGCGAAAATATAGAAGTCCCCGCTGCCGTCCACCTTCGCGGACTCCTCCAGCTCCTCCGGCAATTGCCGGAAAAAAGCCATAAACAGCAGCGCGTTGAAAATATTGAACAGCGACGGGACGATGTACACCCAGAACGTATTGAGCAGATGGAGCTTTTGCAGCAGCAGGTAGGTCGGAATCAGACCGCCGCTGACGTACATCGTCACCAGTCCGATCATCGAATACGTTTTGCGGAACACCAGCCGCGATTTGGACAAGGCGTACGCCCCCATCGCCGTGAACAGCACGCCGGTCAGCGTGCCGAGCGCCGTCCGCGCGACCGTCAGCAGGAATGAATTAAGCAGCTGCTCGTCGCGAAAAATAACGGCGTAATTATCGAACGTAAACTGCCTCGGAAACCAGTACAGCTGGCCTCCGGCCGCGTCGACCGGATCGTTCAGCGAATAGATCAGCAAGTAATACAGCGGATAAAAGGTAGCCAGAAACGCCAAAATGCCGAAAATCGTCACCGTCGCGTTCACGATCCGGTCTTCCCGCGTCAGCTTGATGTAGGAACGCAAGCCCGCTCCCTCCTTTGCCCTAGATGGATTCAGAACAGCCGATTGCCCGACACCCGGCCCGAGAACCAGTTCGCGAACAGCACGAGCAGCAGCGACATGAGCGCCTGGAACGAGCTGACCGCCGTGGCGTAGGAATAGCGGGTAAGCTCCAGCCCCATTTGCAGCGAATAATATTCGATGACATACGACGTATCTTTATTGAACGAATTGCCGAGCAGAATCGAGTGATCCAGGTTGCCGGTGAACAGCGTGCCGGCTTTCAGGATGAACAGCATCGCGAACAAGGGCACGAGATTCGGCAGCGTAATGTGCAAAATGCGTTTGATCCGCCCGGCTCCGTCGATCATCGCAGCTTCGTACAGATCGGGCTGGATGCCGGCGATTGCGGCCAGGAAAATAATCGCGCCCCACCCCGTCTCCTTCCAGATGCTGATCAGCGTCGACAGCGGCCGGAACAGTCCCGGCTCCGTCCAGAACTCGATCGGATGCCGGATCAGATGCAGCAGCTGCATCGTTTCGTTGACGAGCCCTTTCGGGTCCAGCAAAATGATCCACATCGAGGCGACCATCGCGAAGGCGATAAAATGCGGCAAATAGCTCGTCGTCTGCACAAGCTTCCGGAATCTCCTGAACGGAATCTCGTTGATCAGCAGCGCGAACAGCAGCGGCATCGGAAAAACGACCAGCAAATACAGCAGGCTCAGCAGAACCGTGTTTTTCATCGCCTGGTGGAAGGTCGGATCGCGAAGCATCTCGGCGAAATGGCTTAGCCCGACGAATTCGCTGCCGGTAAAACCGGACGTAATCTTGAAGTTTTGAAACGCGATGATGTTGCCCGCCAGCGGGATGTACGCGAATACGATCAGAAACGCTATGCAGGGCAGAATCATCAATTGCAAGGTCCATTGGGATTTCAGTTTTTTCCAGGTTCCGCCGCCCTGCTTGTTCGGCGTCGCCATCGCTTCCTTCATGTCATTCCCCTCCCGTACACCAAGGATACCACCGCCCCGTCCGCCAACCTATGAGACAGCTTTAAGCTTTACTGGTACAAAACCTTTGACTGCCGCAAAAGCCGGAGGCTTCGCGCCCGGCCCCCGGACGATGGCTTGACACCTATGACGGGCCAAACCGGTCGGACGACTTTCCAGGCGTATCCCGCACTTCTCCCGATCCCTCCCGCACATGAAAAAGGGGCTGTCCCATAAGTAAGAAGAGACGTACCGAACAATTATCGATAGGTGAATGATAGTGGGCATCTATCTCCTTACGCTGCTATACGATCCTGAAATGGGAACGGTAAACCCGTTAAGAGG
>Ga0065721_10050230_pt1 | contig 21992 bp, 28 predicted proteins | sample Mesricmetagenome_FD_59108 | JGI IMG/M metagenome (GOLD analysis project Ga0065721, IMG submission 59108) | Mesophilic microbial community from rice straw/compost enrichment Sample: eDNA_1 v2 (version 2) | ecosystem: Engineered > Solid waste > Grass > Composting > Bioreactor | place: USA: Davis...
ACAGAAAGCATGCGAGTGATGGTTTCTGCTTTGAGTTTTTCATTTTTCAGTTCGAAAACGAAAAGCTCAAAGCAGAACGAGTTTCCAGTTGAGGTAAGAGTATGTGAATACTGATGTCACGGATTCAGGTATATATTTGGATCGTCATTTTGCTTTTCGAACTTGCATGGGTTTATGGTCTGCTGCATCAAGTACATGACCAAGAAGAATTTATTTTCAGACTTGCCGTAGTAGTCGTTACGTTGGTCGTGGGAATGGTTTCGGTGATCTGTTCGGCTCTTGTATCAACCAAACGAAACCATTGAGTCGCGAGATTTTAGCAGAGACAACTTTGGTTTTCCAAAAAAAATGGGGGCATCGAAATGGTCATAGTGTTTCTTATTTTATTAATTATGATTTTGCTAATTCTTATAGCAATTTATATAACACTCAAAAAGCAATTGGATTCAAATAAAGAGATCGAATACGCTATATATAGGTTAATTGAGATCACGAAAGAAAAGAGATAAGATGAGCAATGAATCGGCCGTTCGCAAGCGGAAGAGCAGGGGATTAATGAAAATGTCAAAACCGTTCGATTGTATCACCGATTTTATTTTTGTAGAAACGGAGCTGCAAAGCGCCGATGTCATATTGGTTCCAGGCGGCAGCCATCCCCAGCCTATGGAAAGAGCTGCGGAGCTGTATCATTTGGGCCTGGCGCCTTTCATTCTGCCATCCGGAGGATACAATGCAAAAATAGATGCGGTGGAGTGGGATTACATGCGTCGGCTCGCTTTAGACAGAGGTGTCCCGGAAGAAGCAATTTTATTGGAGAAACAAGCGTCCAATACGTTTTATAATGCTAGATATTCATGGGCGGTATTGAGCAAATTGAATATTGAGATTCAAAAAGTCATTTTAGTCTGTAAAGCGCAGCATTCGAGAAGAGCCCTTCTCACGTATAAAACCGTATTTCCAGAAAAGGTTTATTTTATGGTTTCCGGAGTGGTGGATGGCAGACAAATTTCCAAAGATAACTGGTATTTGGACCAAGGAAAGATTGATGTCGTGATGAAGGAAGTAGAAAAGATAGGAATTTATTTTGGTCGTCATATTTCTAAATGGACTGGCGCGGACAAATCCGGCACCGATGATTAGGAGAGGATTAATTTATGAATCATACTGTATTTAAAGCGCTGATTACAAATTACATTAATGCTTATAACTCGTTTGATATTGACGGGATAGTCCGACTATTGCATCACGATATTGAGTTTCGAAACATATCCAATGGAGCAGTTGATACGGAAACAAAGGGCATTGAACAATTTCGCACATTGGCTGAACGATCGGCAAAGTTTTTTTCGCAAAGGCGTCAAACGGTAAAGGACATCATAATGAATGACGATAAAGCAGTGATTGAGATTGATTATGAAGCAATACTGGCATCAGACTTGCCAAATGGATTGAAAGCGGGACAAACAATAAAGATGCAAGGGAAATCCATTTTCCAAATGAAAGATGAAAAGCTGATCATGATTGAAGATTATAGTTGACTACTCTGAAAGAGGGGAGAACACATATGGCTGCATTAATTAGCTGCCGTGTATGCGAGAAACCTGTTTCTTCGAATGCAAGATTTTGTCCTCATTGCGGAGAGAGATATCCAGAACCATTTAAAGATACTTTGAAATATGGACTATTAGGCTTAGCAGTGGTAGGAATCATTGTCGTCATCATAGTTGGCGTTATAAATTTTATATTTTTTTGAGGAATTGAGGAAGCTGATTAAATGGAACTTGAATTAAGAAGGGCTACATCTTCAGACATTGACAGGTTAGCTGAGATGAATAAGCAGTTAATTGAAGATGAAGGCAGCATGAATCCTATGAATCTGGATGAATTAAAGCAAAGGATGTATGAGTGGCTTCATTCATCATATTTTGCTGATTTACTTATTTCAGATCAGGAAGTTGCAGGCTATGCGTTATATACCTTTAGAGCAAATTCATATGACAAGAATATTCAAGAGGTGTATTTGAGGCAGTATTTTATTGGGAGAACGTTTAGGAAGCAGGGGTTGGGCTTGAAAGGAATTGGATTACTGAAAGAACAACGGTTTAAAGATATGGATACGATTGAAATCGATGTACTGGAAGCCAACACTGCAGGAAAAAGCTTCTGGATAAGTGCAGGGTTTGAACCCTATGCGATAAATATGAAACTGAAAATTTAGGGAAACGATTCAAGGCAGGTGGGGATTGGGATATGACAGTAGTTAAAGTCATCAGGGCTGAGGAGCAGAAAAAGTCTGTTTTAAGACAGTTGATTGAGTTGTATGAATATGATTTTAGCGAGTTTAACGATCGAGATGTTAATGAATACGGATTGTATGATTACAAATATTTGGATCATTATTGGACCGATGCCAATCGACATCCCTATTTCATCATGGTTGACAATAGGTACGCAGGGTTTGCTCTGATTAACAATCACTGCTACTTGCTCAAAGTTGATCAGGCATATTCTGTTGCCGAATTTTTTATTATGCGTAAATATCGACGTAAGGGAATCGGTATAGCCGCCGCACAGCAAATATTTAATCACTTTAAGGGAAACTGGGAAGTTCTTCAACACGGGAATAATGAACCGTCCAAAAATTTTTGGAGGAAGGTCATTGAGGAATATACGAGGGGAAAATACGACCTGTTGGATGTAGAAACGGAAAAATGGACAGGTCAAGGGTACACATTTAATAACAAGGATATGTGATCTGTCGCATATTTTCCGGACATTGTGTCTCGGTTCCAGGCATTATAGCGACTATTCAAATGCGCAGGCATCTAGGATATTATGAAATGAAAAGAAGCTTCATATGAAGGGCAGGAGAATCAGATGTTTACATTTTCGGAGTTGGAAGGAAACCGGGTTAAGCTTATACCATTAGAAACGGAACATATCGCTGCTCTTTATCGTTGTTCCAGAGATCCGGAAATCTGGGAGCACTACCCTATCCATATTAGAACATGCGAAGAGATGGAAAGATTTGTACACAAGGCATTGGAAGGACGAAGCAAAAAAGAACAGTATCCATTTGTCGTGTTTGATAAAGAAGCGAATGACATTGTGGGAACGACGAGGTACCTTCGCATATCTGAAGACAATAATAACTTGAATATCGGGTCAACCTGGTATTCGCCAAAAGTATGGAGGACAAGGGTTAACACCGAATCCAAATATTTAATGTTGCGATATGCATTCGAGCAGCTGCAAGTCAACAGGGTGGAGATTGTGACCACAACTACAAATATCAGATCGCAGCAAGCCATTGAAAGACTGGGCGCGGTTAGGGAAGGCGTTTTGCGAAAAAAATATTACAATATGGATTATATCATTTATGGAATCATCGATTCGGAATGGACGGAAGTGAAGAAGCGTCTGGAACGTTACCTTGATGAAGCGAGTTACGTGTGAAAGACGAAGCATAATAGGAGGTTGGCCGATATGCTATACGATTTGCCGAGCGAAGCGGACATGTCCCCGATTACGGGCATGTTATATTCAGCTGTTCAACAAAACAGCCAACGGCTGCAATCCATCACCAAAGGCATGTCGCTGGAAGAAGCGGATTACAGGGGTCCTCACAACGATTGCAACAGCACCGCTCAGTTAATCCGTCATGTTATGCGAGTCGATTTGAATTGGGTGTACAGAATAAAGGGGCTGCCGCTCCCTCAGCCATTGCTAGAGCAATACGGCCCTATGATCGACGAAAACAACAGACTTCCGATGGTTAGAGAAATAGCACTGGAAACTCTTTTTTTCGATTACGATAAGATATTGACGATGTTGAAGGAGGCGTGTTCTTCATTATCGGATGCCGATCTGGACAGAGTTGTCAACTTTGGACATGACAACGAGAAGCAAGCCACGTTACGGTGGGGCCTATGGCATATGGCCGACCATAGCCGCTATCATCAAGCCCATATTAATCAGCTGAGAAAGTGGTACAACGCCGACCGTTAAGCGTAAAAGGAAATATATCGTTGGCTACAAGTTGAATCTGGAAGAGTCAAGAATAGAACGGGAGAAGAGGACTGCATGTCAACCGAAGTCAATTGCAAAATTTTAACGATGAGCATGGTGCAGGACGGCAACAACATATTGTTGTTAAACCGACCGAATGAAAAGGGATTTCCGGGGTATATTGCGCCGGGCGGAAAAGTGGAATTTCCGGAAAGCATCGTGGACGGGGCCATTCGGGAAGTGAAAGAAGAAACGGGTTTGATCGTCAAAGAGATCGTCTTTAAAGGACTGAGTGAATTTTGCGAGATTCATTCTGGACTCCGCTACATGGTCTTTAATTATTTGGTTACTTCGTTTGAGGGAGAGCTGCTTGAATCTCCTCCGGAAGGCGAGTTGATTTGGGCGGATAGAAATCAGCTGGACGATCTGCCGATGCAGGATTGGTTTCGGGAACGGATACCGCTGTTTTTTCAGCCTGGAGTATTTGAACACAGCACCATCTGGGATCAACCAAACGATAAGGAATTGCATCAAACCGTAAGACAATATACGGACAATCTGGCGAGTGCAAAAGCTTGATATAAATTCATCGATTTCTGAATCCAGCAATTTAATGAAAAGGAGCATGCGTGTGACATATCTATTTGTGCTCTTTGTGTTCATTTTTGCAAATTATCTTATTTTTGGATATTTTGGCATTCCGGGATTGCTTATCGTCAATTTATCTTTAATCATTTTCCTTCTGCTGCTGATATTGAACAAGATGAACCGGACATCTTCTGCCAAGGAGAAGCCGATCAATGAGCAGGAAGTTCGAAAGCGCATGGCCGAAGTCGAACGTTCCAAACACGAATTCCACGCTAAAGATTTGCCGGACCCTGATGATATCAGGCAAGCAACGATTAAAGATTAGGGCGGGTTCAGCGATATATTCCAAGAAGATCCCCCAGAAAGAGAGGCAACCATGGCCGCTACGATCACGATAAAGCAACTGTCAAACCTCGATGAGGCATCGCTGCTGAACCAAAAATTTACGGAGAAGTATCCTTGGTATCGTTCCGGCGATTATTTTGTAAAGTGTCTGGAAGAGAATCGGGAAGGCAAAAGAATAACGTTGATTGCGCTTGCGGAAGGAACGTTGGCCGGCTGCTGCCATTTGTTGTTTGAATCCGAATACCCCCATTTCAGAAGCGAAAAGATTCCGGAAATCAACGACTTGAACGTGTTTCCCGAGTTCAGAAGAATGAAAATCGCAAGCCGGATGTTTGACCAATTGGAAACCATCGCCGCCCGAAACTCCAAATACATAGGGTTGGGGGTGGGGCTGTACAAGGATTACGGAAACGCGCAAATGATGTACGCCAAACGCGGCTATCGAATGGACGGCCGAGGGATGGTTTACAAAAATCAACAAGTGATTCCCGGACAGTCCGTCATGGTGGATGACGACTTATTGATCTATCTCATTAAAGAACTGGACCCGGTGCAAGGTTAAGGCTCCCGGGCCGTTTGTTCTTTATGATAAAAATCGTACCACAATCCTTTATCGTACTCCTTCGGGTCCATATGGCCCGCTTCCACGCATAATTCGACCAATTGATGAACCGCATAGAACTGTCTCCGATTGCGGTCGTGAATGCTCGCCAATGCCTCCAAAGTGACGCTTTTTGCTTTTTCGATGCTTCGATGTTCAATGCTTTTTACGATTTCCTTCATATTTTCCAGCACATATACCGTCTTGCGCAAGGTGCGAATAAGCAAAATTTGCCGGATATGCATGGGCGTAAAAAGTCGGTACCCGTTATCCGGGTCACGATCTGGCGTAATCAGCCCTTCCTTTTCCCAATGACGGATGGCCGAGGGCTGCACATCGGCAAGCTCGGCCGCTTCGCCGATTGTCATCCGTTTCTTCAGCTTCTTGTTCGGAGACAAAGGCAGCTCCGGATTTTGAAGAAGCATGAGCGTCTGGTCGGCGACCGCCTTCTCATGCTGCAACCGCGCCTGCTCTTGATTGACGAGCCAAAAGGCTCCGTTAATGTCGCCCTTCTGAACCAGGCACAGAACTTCGCAAGCCAAGCTGACGCCGAATCCGGCAAACAAGGCGCGGAGACAGCGGAAATAAGCCAGGTGCAGCTTGGTATACAAGCGGTAGCCTTTGGCGGAGCGGGCCGGTGCGGGAACCACTCCCCAAGACTCATAATGCCGCAAAGCGCTTGTGCTAATGTAGAGCTCTCTTGCGATTTCGATCGGTTTGTAATAACGCACGTTCATCCCTCCTTGCGCAATTGGATTTTTACTATATCAAAGGCTGCAAACACTGTCAAAAAAGATTAAAGCATCTTGATAAACTTTCTTCCCATATATTGGCCATTGCTCTGCTCGATATAATCCGGACCTTCTCATTTGCATGAGTGTTGTAATATTTTGGTGTGGACTAAAAAATGAGCAAAGGGAAAGCGGGTGGAGCTATGGCGCATGCTGCCATTGACGTTCGGGAGTTGAGAAAGGCTTACGGCACGCTGGAGGTTCTGAAGGGTTTGACGTTGAGCATCGAGCGGGGGACGGTTTACGGTGTGCTGGGGCCTAACGGAGCCGGCAAGACGACGCTGGTCAGCATTCTGGCTACGCTTCTTCGCCCGGATGCGGGCACTGTACGAGTCTTTGGGCTGGACGTGGTGCGAGAGGCCGACGCCGTTCGTTCGAGAATCGGCTTGACCGGACAGTTCGCCGCCGTGGATGAGGAGCTCAGCGGCCGGGAAAACCTGGCGCTGTTCGGAAGGCTGGCAGGTTATTCCGCCAGATCGGCAAAGATGAGGGCCGAGGAGCTGCTGGATGCATTCGGTTTGCTTGAAGCCGCCGGACGTTCGGTCGGAAAGTACTCGGGAGGCATGCGGAGAAGATTGGATATTGCGGCCGCGATGCTCGTCGCTCCGGATATTTTGTTCTTGGACGAACCGACGACCGGGCTGGACCCGCGAAGCCGCAACGACGTGTGGGAGATTGTTCGTCAATTGGCTGAGCAAGGAACAACGGTATTGCTCACTACCCAATACTTGGAGGAAGCCGACCAGCTGGCGAACCGGCTTGCGGTCATTGACGGGGGCACCGTTATAGCGGAGGGCACCCCGGACGATTTGAAAGCTTCGATCGGATCGGGCACCATTCTGATCCGGCTTGCGGATCCTCTGCAGCGGAGCGATGCCGAACGTGTGCTGAAGAGCGTGCTTCAAACTTCCGTAAGGCAGCATGCCGATTCCGCATCGTTATCGGCACAAGTCGCGGACCCGCGGCTTGCGATTACGGCATTGGCGGAATTGTCGGCGGCCGGCATTCCGACGAACCAATTCTCTTTGGGTCAGCCCAGTCTGGATGAGGTGTTCCTCGCCTTGACCGGCAAGCCCGTCCAAGCCGAATTAACAGGGGAGGGGATCGTATGAATCAACCGCAGTCCAAACTGCTGATGGCCATGCAAGCAGGAAAACGCCCGCAGAGGCCGGGCGCGCTAAATGCCGTATCTGCATTCGTGTGGAGGTCCTGGCGGAAAACGATCGGAAAACTCCATTATTTGGCGATCGATTCCGTTATTTTTCCGGCAGTTTTTCTTTTGATCTTTACCTATTTGTTCGGCGGCGCCATCTCGGGGTCGACGGGCCATTATTTACAGTTTTTGCTTCCGGGCATGATGGTTTATACCGTCACTACGATGACGGTCTACATCGGAATTGCCATGAAGACTGATATCGAACGCGGCGTATTCAACCGGTTCAGAACCCTTCCGTTCTGGCAGCCGGCCGCGATCGTCGGCACGCTCGTCATTCAACTGCTTTCCTTTGCTGCGGCCATCCTTACGACGTTCGGAATCGGGCTGCTGCTCGGCTTCAAGCCGGAAGCCGGATGGGGAGGGGCTGCGCTTGCGTTTTTGCTGGTCATGTTTTATGCGTTTAGCCTGAGCTGGATTTTTGCCTGCCTCTCCATGGTCGTTCAAAAAACGGAATCTCTTTCGACGATGTCTTACCTCGTCTTGTATCCGATCATGTTTACGAGCAACGTATTTGCCGATACGTCCACCATGCCGCAATGGCTGGGCAGCATTGTAGATTTCAACCCCGTCAGCCTGGCGTCCGCCTCCGCGCGCGGATTGATGCATGGTACGACCGTGCCCTCGGGACTGATGACAACGCTCGTTGGCCTCATGCTGGTTGTGACGGTCTTTATGCCGCTCACCTTTTGGCTTTACCGCAAAAAGGATAAAAGTTAACCGAGGCGCTTTCGAACAAGTAAACAAACCGGCATCCTTCCGAATGAAGGGTGCCGGTTTGTTTTTTATTTGGTTTGTTACAAGACATTTTATTTGTGTAGCCTGAGAAAATATGTATATCACTAGAAGGGATAACATGAGTAATATTGCATCCTTCGGACAAGAATAATGATATTTATCCTCTCTCACCTGTCCGGTATAATGGCCAACTTCGTCCTCATATATTGTTCGAGGAACTTGCAGAGAGGAGTTGCGATCATGAACGACCAGTATCGTTATTACGAGCCTTTCGTGAGCCGGTACGACCCCTGTCCTCCGATGAAGGTGAAGTATTACAACGTCCCGCCGCAGCTGTTTATTTCGTTTCAGCCGCCAAACTGGCCGCAGTTCCAGCCCCATGAAGCTTTGAGACTAGGAACGTTGTGGCCTCCGTTATACAGCCCCTATCCGCCGCCGAGCGAGCCGCGAGAGGCGGGTGATGCGTAATGGCGATGCAGCTGGATGACGCCTACTACAAGCTGCTGCACGATTTGCAGGCCGTGGACTTTGTATTGGTCGAGCTGAATTTGTATTTGGATACCCATCCGCAGGACACGGCTGCACTGCAGCAATTCAACCAGTATGCGCAGCTCCGCAAACGCATCGCGGAGCAATACGAAGCGAACTACGGACCGCTGATGGGCTTCGGACACAGCATGTCCAGGTCGCCCTGGCAATGGAAGGAAAGCCCTTGGCCATGGCAAGTATAATTTGAAGCCAATCGGCCGAACAGTACGGATTGGAGGTTAAGCGCATGTGGGTGTATGAGAAAAAGCTGCAATACCCGGTACGCGTCAGCAAATGCGACCCGCTGATGGCCAAGTTTCTGCTCGAGCAATACGGCGGGGCCGACGGCGAGCTGGCCGCCGCCCTTCGTTACTTGAACCAGCGATATACGATACCGGATAAGGTCATCGGTTTGCTGACCGATATCGGGACCGAGGAATTCGCCCATCTTGAGATGATCGCCACCATGGTCTACAAGCTGACCAAAGACGCGACGCCGGAGCAGCTGCGGGCGGTGGGGCTTGGCGACCATTACGCCAATCACGACAAAGCTTTGTTCTATCAGAACGCGGCCGGCGTTCCTTGGACCGCCAGCTATATACAAGCCAAAGGCGATCCGATCGCCGATTTATATGAGGATATCGCCGCGGAGGAAAAAGCGAGGGCGACTTACCAATGGCTGATCGACATGACGGACGACGTCGACTTGCAGGACGGCTTGAAGTTTTTGCGGGAACGGGAAATCGTCCACTCCTTGCGCTTCCGCGAGGCGGTCGAAATTTTGAAGGAACAGCAAGGGCAGCGGGTATATTTTTAATGTTGGACGCAGTCGGCACTAACAAACCGGCACCTTTCATATGGAAGGATGCCGGTTTATATTACTGTTCGGGATATAAGGTGCCCGCCAATCGTTACGGACAGCGTGCTTTAAACTATTGCTCGAAAGCTTCCGGGTAATCTTTCGTGCTGAACACTTCCTTCGTCGCTTCATCCTGGACGTGAACTGTGATTTTCATATCGTCGGAGGATACGCCGTCGAACAATTGATAGTATGTTGCAAGAATAACGAGGCCGAAAGAGGACATGCCGTCAAAGCCGCTTTCGTAAGCTTCTCTGTCTACGATTAAGGTAAACTCAGAGAACGATTTGTTATGAGTGACATCTTTGATCGATGGGAAATCTACGCCGCTCTTTAATTCATCCAAGTATTCCAGAACGCCTTGCTCCATTTTTTTCATCATGTCGTTATACGCGGATTTAGTCATTTTGTAGGTAAGGGATCCGTCCTCATTTTTCTTGACCTCTCCGACGCCATCTTCTTTGGCTTGGGCAATGACTTGGTCTAAATCCTGACCTTCGAACATATGGGCCGGCAACGTAATCTCATTGCTGAACAGCCCTTTGTCTACCTCGACCGTTTGCTTTTCATCTTCGGCTTCTTGGGTCGGTGCCGGATTTTCCTCCGAAACGGTTCCCCCTGCCTCTTTGGAGACATTGCTCTCGGTGTTGCCGGAATTAGACCCTCCGCACGCGGACAAAAGCAGCATCGAAACCGAAACCAATAAGACCAATAGTTTTTTCATCTTTTTTCCTCCACTCTGGTGTATTCTCTTACTGTCTTCTATATACTTCCAAACAAACATAATGGTTTCAAAAAAAGATCTATAATTCTGGTATATTCGTTTCCCAATGTAATACAAAAAAAGCCCCGCGATTAGATCGAGGAGACGAATTTACTGGATAAATTAAATTTGCAGCGCCATTTGCGCATTTTTGACATCGGCGGCCAGCAATTTTTGTAAATCGTAAGGAAGGATGATACTCGCGTCCAATAAAATAAAAAACTTTGCCGTGAAGCTGAAGTTGCCGTCAATCCGTTAAGCCATATGCCGGGCGGGCTCGGTCTCGCCGCCAAAGTCGAACGTATCCGAGCGCAAGCCGCGGCGCATCGTTTCCAGAGCAAGCGCGTCCTCCGGCCGGATATTGCCCAAATGAACCGCCGGACCGAACGTCTTCAGCAGCAGCACCTGCTGGTCCTTTAACGGTGCCTCCCACATAATCCGGCTCATGTCGCCGAGCGCGCGGCACACCGTTTCCAGCGCATCGTCCAAGCACTCTCCTTGCTCGTTAAACAGACCGACGCCAACGCCCGATTCGCGCGCTTCGACCGTCACAAGCTCTGCACCCGCCGCCCAATCGGCTTCCGCGGTCTTGGCAAGCATATCGGCGTCGATCGTCGAACCGCTCAGCTTTTTCCCGTATTCCGTCATGACTCGGAGTCCGCGTTCCTTTCCTTCCTTGATCAGCTCCGTCCGCCGCTTGCGGGATAATTCGATCGTACCGTCCGACACTTCGACGCCGCCGAACCCAAGCTTGCATATCGTATCGAAAAAAGCGGTTACGGCGTTGCGGTAGACGGCCGTTTCCAGCAGCGTTCCGCCGGGCATAACCGTGATGCCTTGTTGTTTAGCTTTGGTGATTTTGCCCTTTAACGTATCGGTCGGATAGAGGGGGGCCGTCCCGAAACCAAACTTGACTACGTCGACATAATCGCCCGCCGTGGCGAGAAGATCCGTGAACGCGCATGGTCCCAAGCCTTTATCGATGATCATCGTTTGGCCTCGCGCGATTCGCCGGCTGTGGCGAAGCCCGTTGGAGGCTCCGCTGCGGAGGCCGCTCGGATCTTGCAGGACGGACGGCCAATCTGTACAAGGTATGGATTTCATCATCAGTCTCCCCGTTCGTTCATGATGCCAAATCGTAATACGAAAGCAATATATGCGGCCGGACCGGAACAGGTGCCCGGATGAAGGCGGCGGCAGCGAAGCGCGCCCAAAGTGATGGGATTGCGCTTCGCTGCCGCCTTCTTGTTTGTGCCGTTGACGCTGCTGCTGCGGTACCGAAGCATGCGTTCCCGTGTACGCTCGGACCCTGTCGGCTAAGGCTTCAACACCACTTTAATGCAGCCGTCCTCTTTGGCATCGAATATCTCGTAACCCCGCTTGGCCTCTTCGAGCGGCAAACGGTGCGTAATCATGTCGGTCGGATCCAGCTTGCCTTGTTGAATGAGCTTGTACAACTCGGGCATATAGTGGATGACTGGCGCCTGGCCCATCTTCAGGGTGATGTTCCTGGCGAACAGATCGCCGAGCGGAAAGGCGTTGTAACGCATGCCGTATACGCCGACGAGCTGGATCGTACCGCCTTTGCGCACCGCTTGGCTGGCGATGACGATGGCGCCCATCGCCCCTCCTTGCAGCTTGAGCGCCGATTCTACCTTTTCCACGAACGTCTTCTTGCCGTCCATGCCGACGCAGTCGAGCACGACATCCGCTCCGCCGCCCGTCATTTCCTTCAGCACAAGACCCGCATGCTCATGCTCCTCGAAGTTGACCGTTTCGACGCGGTTGGTGCGCTTGGCATGCTCCAGCCGGTAGTCGATATAATCGACGGCGATTACTCTTTCGGCGCCTTTCAGCCAGGCAATCTTTTGCGCGAGCAGACCGACGGGCCCGCATCCGAGTACGATGACCGTGTCGCCCTTTTTGACGCCGGCGTTGTCGATGCCCCAATAAGCGGTCGGGAGAATATCGGACAAAAACAAAATCTGCTCGTCCTCCATCTCGCAATCGTCCGGCACGCGGAACGGGGTGAAATTGCCGTAAGGCACCCGCAGCAGCTCCGCCTGGCCGCCCGCATACCCTCCGAACGTCTCCGAGTAACCGAAGAAACCACCGGCGTCGCCATGAGGATTCGAGTTGTCGCACTGGCTCTCGAGCTCGTTCAAACAATAGAAGCATTGCCCGCACGAAACGTTAAACGGAACGATCACTCTGTCGCCCTTCTTTAACTTGACGACGTCGGGCCCGATTTCCTCCACGATGCCCATCGGCTCGTGTCCGATAATATAGTCTTGAGGCAGATTGGGAATCATGCCGTGAATGAGATGGATGTCCGAGCCGCATATGGCGGTGGAGGTAATGCGAACAATGATGTCGTCCGGTTTTTCGATTTTCGGGTCCTTCACTTCTTTGACGGCAACGTCTCTAATGCCTTGATAAGTTACGGCTTTCAATGGTCCAGCGCTCCTTTGTCCGCGCGGTTGGCGCGGGAGGGTAAGTTTTCGGATTTCCCGGTTTGCATTCCTCCTTTGGTATGCCCGGGCCATGAAAGATTCATACGGCTTCCTCCGATCAGGAGACATGGTTTGCATAGAAACCGACGGGCCGGGAGAAAATTATTCCAAGGCATCGACAGATTGCCGAAGTCAGACCAGAAACGCTGGAGGTCCGCGATGGTGGAGCAAAACCGCGAGCTGGAACGGGAAAAGAAGGTTGGCGCAAATTTGGAAGCATCGGTCGAGATCGTTCGCCGTCTGTTTACGGATACGCCCGATTTGTTTGTCCGGCGGCTAACCATTAAGCAAACAGGGGAAAAAGCGGCGCTCGTCTTTTTGCAAGATATGACGGACAGAGCTTCTTTGAACCGCGACATTCTGGGGCCCCTGCAGCTGGAAGCGGGAAGCGCGGACGGCGAATGGGTGACGAACGTGGCCGTCGTCCGGCGCGAGTCCGTATGGTCTGTCCTGCAGGAGGCGATCTTTGAAGGAGACACCGTGCTCCTCGTGGACGGGCGGTCGGATGCGTTCGTGCTGGACACGAAAGGGTGGCCGCAAAGGGCGATCGAGGACCCGCAGCAAGAGCCTTCGCTCAAGGGGGCGCATCAAGGCTTCGTCGAAACGGCCAGTCAAAATATTGCGATGATCCGCAGATATATTCCGCACGGTCAGTTGAAGATGAGAAAATTCAAGGTGGGGGAACGGGGAAATACAAACGTATGCCTTCTCTATTTGCAGGATGTCGCCAATCCCGATATTGTCGACAAGCTGGACAAGCGCATTCGGGAAGTGGAGGTGGACATCATTATCAATACGGGAGAGCTGTCCGAATTTATCGAGGACAGCCCGTTTGCGCTGTTTCCTCAAACGATATCGACGGAACGGCCGGATACGGCCGCTTCTCAAATTTTGCAGGGACGGTGCGTCATTGTTGTCGACCGTTCTCCGAGCGTACTGGTGGCGCCTGTCAATTTTATGGCCTTTTTTCAAACGGTGGACGATTACAGCACCCGATGGTCGATCGCCACTTTTTTGAGGCTGCTTCGCATGTTCGCGTTTTTTGCCGCCATATTTTTGCCCGGTTTTTATATCGCCGTTCTCTCCTTTCATTTCGAGATCATTCCGATGAAGCTGCTGCTCACCTTAGGCGAATCCAGGGGGCAAGTGCCCTTCCCTCCGTTTGTGGAGGCGCTCTTGATGGAAATTACGCTTGAAATGCTGAGGGAGGCGGGAGTACGGCTGCCGTCGCCGATCGGGCAAACGGTCGGCATCGTCGGAGGCATCGTCATCGGCCAAGCGGTGGTGCAAGCCGGTTTGATCAGCAACATCATGGTGATCGTGGTCGCCTTTACGGCTATTGCGTCGTTTATTATGCCGAATGCGGATATGACGGCTGCCGTGCGGCTGATGCGGTTTTTTATTATGATTATGGCGCTGCTGTTCGGGTTTGCCGGGCTGATCGTCGGCTTCATGATATTAATTGGGAGGCTCATCGGCATGAATTCCGTGGGCACGGCCTACAGCTCGCCGTTTACTCCGCTGCGTCCGTCGGATTGGAAGGATACGCTTGTCCGCGTACCTCTCCGGCTTATGAATATGCGTCCGGTGAGCAACCGCACGAAGCAGCTGAGGAGACAAAGCAAGATCAGTGACAGCCGAAAGCGGGGGTCAACGTAATGTCCGCAGCCAAGCAGCCCGTATCGACGACGCAATTTATTTCGGTTATTACTGGACTTCAAGCCAGCGTCGTATTTCTTGCGCTGCCCTCCAACCTGGCGTCCGCCGCCGGTACGGACGGATGGCTGGCGATACCGATCGGCTGGATGGTGTCGACCGTAGCGGCTGTCGTCATTGTCAGGGTGATGTCCTATTATCCGCAAGGAACCATTTTGGATCTGCTGCAACATTTCGCGGGCGGCTGGGCATCCAGACTGGCGGCATTGATGCTCGCTTTCTATTACTTTATTTTCGCTTACGACGGCCTGATCATCACGTTGCTCGTCACGAAAGAATGGCTTCTGCCGAATACGAGCGTCTTCATATTGGCGGTGCTGTTTCTGGCGCCGGGTATTATGATCGCGCAGAAAGGGCTTCAGGTGATCTCCCGGTATGCTTTGATCATTGTGATTATGTCGATATGGATCCCGTTTGTTTATTTGTTTACGCTGCACGACGCGGTTTGGCTGAACCTGCTGCCGATGCTGAAGGAAGGCTGGGGGCCGGTCTTTTCCGCCGTAAGAGTGATGCTGTACCCTGCTCTGGGATTGACGGCCGTCTTTTTCATTTACCCTCACCTGACTAATAAAGCCGCCGCCGCTTCCGCCATCGTCATCGCCAACTCGTTAAGCCACGGCTTGTATTTGTTCATAACCTTTGTTTGTTTCGTATACTTCAGCCCGAACGAAATCGATCAGTTTATGACGCCGGTCATTTATATTATGAAATCGCTGGAGTTCAACTTTATCGAACGGGTCGAGGTGCCGTTTATCGCGTTTTATCTTCTTATTTTTTCGTTGGATTCGATTCCGTCCATGTATTTTGTTTCCTTTTGTTTAAAAAGAATGATTAACAAAGGGAGCATAGGAGTCTATCTAGGCGTCTTTTGCGCGGCAGTGTTGACGGTCATGCTGGTCCGGAGCCCGAGCGTCGGCCACATCGACGATTTGAATTTCATCATGGCTTTGACGGGGATTCTGGTCGAATATATTTTACCGGTCTGCCTGCTGCTGTTTCTTGTCATTCGAAATAAAGGGAAGAAGGCGTCATGAAGGTGCACAAGATCATCAGGCTTCGAAGCTGGGCGGTTATCGGGATGATCGGGCTTCTGTTGGCGGGATGCGGCGACCGGGTCAATTTGGAGGACGCTTCGCTGCCGCTGGCTCTCGGTCTGGACTTGGACGAAAACGATAAGTTTCATTTTTTTATTTCGGCCCCCATCTTTAGCAAGGATATCAAAAAGAAAACCAGGGAAGTCAGCGGCAAAGCGGAGTCGCTCAGACAATCGAGAGCGAAGCAGGATTCGCAGCTTCCGGGTGCGGTGCAAGGAAGAAACTACCAGGTCATATTGGTGGGAGAACGGATGCTGCGGCATAACGGCTGGTTCCGGACGCTCGACGTGATCTTCCGGGATACCCGAAATACCGTTTCGGACCGGGTCATTATGGTTGACGGGGCCGTGGCGCCGGTCATCTATCTCGAAGCGCCGGACCAGCCTTCGGTGCCCGTCTTTCTGAGAGGACTGGTCGATTCCAGCGCCGCCAGGGGCGAGTCGGTCAAGACGACCGCGCTCGATCTTCACCGCCAGTTTTATGAGCAAGGCATGACGCCGTTCATTTCCCAGATCGGGCTGGAGAAAGGAAAAATAACGATGAAAGGGACGGCGCTGTTGGGCAAAGGCGGGAAATATGCAACGTCCTTAGGCTTTCAGGAAACGGTGCTGCTGCTCCTTCTTCGCGGCGAAGTCGAGGAAGGGATGAGTCTGTCTTACAAGCTTCCGGGAATGGAGGTGACGGGACCCTTTGCGACGGATGTGCTCAGTATTTCTCTGGGCAAGAGCGGGGCAAAAATTAAAACCGCTTGGAGGGAGGGGGAATTTCATTTTCAAATATCGGTAAAGGCGAAAGTGAGCATATCGGAAGAACTGTTCCGTCACGATAATTGGAGCAACGACTTGAAGCTGACGGGCACAATCGAGGAGCTAGTCCAGAGGGATATCGAGAAATTGCTTGCAAAGTTTCAGCAGCACCGCGTCGACCCCGTCGGCTTCGGCATCCATGCGAGAGCGTTCGCATATCCGCATTTCAAGCAGGTGCAGGAACATTGGGCGGAGGAGCTGGCACGCGCAACATTCGATGTAAGCGTGAAGCTGCAGATCGAATCGTCGGGACCGATCAAATGACCAATTCAGCAATTCTCAACTTTGACAACGGAGGAAACAAACATGAATCATGAGCAGCAATTATCGTACGGAAGCGACTATCACCGGCTTCCCGTCACTTCGCTCGAAAGCGGGCATACGCATGTAGCCGCGCCGGACGTCGCCGCTTATACGGTGCAAATCGTGAACGTTTGCTTAATCGGCAAGCCTCTTTCGGGAGAATGGGTGCTGGTTGATGCCGGCATGCCGGGATCGGCGGAAACCATTATTAGCGCGGCCGAGGAAAGATTCGGGGAAGGGAGCCGTCCGGCCTGCATCGTCCTGACTCACGGCCACTTCGACCATGTCGGGGCGCTTATCGAGCTGATCGGCCGCTTGCAGGTGCCGGTGTATGCGCATCCGCTCGAAATGCCTTATTTGACCGGCAAGGAAAGCTATCCGGAGCCCGATGCGGGCGTGGAGGGAGGCATGGTAGCCAAAATCTCGCCGTTGTTCCCGGTCGAACCGCTGCAGCTGGGGGATTGGGTGCGGGAGCTGCCGGAGGACGGCACCGTTCCGCATCTTGCCGGCTGGCGGTGGATTCATACGCCCGGCCATACGCCTGGCCACGTCTCGCTGTTCCGCGACGAAGATCGGACGCTCGTCGCCGGCGACGCCTTCGTCACGGTCAAGCAGGATTCCTTGTATAAAGTGTTTACGCAGGAGGCGGAGGTATGCGGCCCTCCACGGTACTTGACGACGGATTGGCCGCTGGCCCGGGATTCGGTGCGCCGGCTGCGAGCGTTGAAGCCGCGGGCGGCCGCAACCGGTCATGGCATGCCGATGTCGGGGGAGGAGCTGGCCGAGGGACTTGCCGTTCTGGCGGACGATTTCGATGAAGTCGCATGGCCCAAGTACGGCAAGTACGTTCCCCATTAGGAGGAAGTGGCGGATTCCTTGCCGAACCCGATCAGCCTGGGCTGGCGGAGCAAGCCCGAATCGGTCAGCTCGAGCGCCGCTACGCGGCAAGGAATCGGCACCGCCAGCCAAGCGATATCGTATTTGCGCATTTCCGACGCCAGCTCGGGAAACGGGCAGACGCCGGGATGCTGCCGCATGAACGTTTCGAGCGCCGCTTTGGACGGGGCGTCGAGCCCCGACACGTGGCCGATGTAGCGGCCTTCGAAGCTTAAGATCAGGCTTGCCAGCCGTCCGTCGCGCAGCTTGATTCCGACGACGTCGGCGGTCAGCCGGATTTCCTTTCTTTTTTTGTACCAGTCCCGATGTTTTTTGCCTTCCGAATAGGGGCTGTCGATCCGCTTGGAGACGACGCCCTCCCATCCGCGCTCCTCGACCCATTTCCATAGCGCTTCGCCGTCCGTGTAAATATCGGTCACGAACAATCTCGGCTCCTTGCGGGGAAATTTGGACGCCAGCCGGTTGAAGCGGTCGCTGAACGGAAGAGGGCGCAAATCTTCTCTGCCGTCATGCAGCAGATCGAACACGACGTACAACAATTGCCGGTCCTTGGCTTTCGTTCGGGCCGTCAGCCTGCCGCGCTGGAAGTTCGGCTTGGTTCCGTCGAAATAGACAATTTCGCCGTCCAGCACGCAAGGTCCCGTATCGACCGGCTCGAGCAGCCGGGATATTTCCGGATACCGATCGGTGCAGAGCTCGATCCGCTTCGAGAAGAGCTCGACGCCGCCATTGCCGTCAAGACGGGCAAGCGTCCGCACGCCGTCCCATTTGATCTGGAACACCCAGTCCGGCCCGTGCGGAATACCGGGCGACGCGATAGGGGACATCGGAGCGGCGGGAAGGGGAAGCGGTGATCCCCCTTGGCCCGTCATGATACGGATTCCTTCGTCGATTTTTTGGCCGCTTTCTTTTTCGTCTTGGAAGGTTTCGCTTCCGTGCCGGGATCGGTCGGAATGCGCGCGGCTTCGAGACTCGCCTGCAAGGCCGCCATCAGGTCGATCACTTTCGACGGACCTTCCGGCGGAGCGGTGACGATGTCGACGCCTTCGCCCGCGATTTTGCTCTCAATGGCGTCCGTCAGCGCCGACCGGTAGTCGTCGGTATATTTTTCGGGCTGGAATTTCTCGGACAGCTGTCCGATGAGCAGCTTGGCCACTTCCAGCTCCTTTTCGTTGACGTTTGCCGTCTCCGGCAAGTTGGGCACCTGTTCGACGGACCGGATTTCGTCCGGGAAATGCATCGTTTCCAGGCATAAGCAGTTTTCAACGACGCGAACGGCCGCCAGGCTGCTTTTGCTGCGAATCGAAATTTTGGCTACGCCGATCTTGCCCGTCTGACGAATGGCCTCCAGAAGCAGGCTGTACGCGCCGGAACCGGCCATGTCGGGGGACAAATAATAGGCCTTCTCAAAATAAATCGGATCGATATCGGTCAAATCGACAAAATCGAGAATTTGAATCGTACGGGCGGATTCGGGCTTGAGCGCGTCGATCTCGTCTTCGTTAAACAGAACGAACCGCCCTTTTTCGTATTCGAATCCTTTTGCAACGTCGTCCGCGCCGACTTCCTCATTGCAATGCGTGCACGTTTTGATATGGGAGATCGGATTGCCGCAAGCCTTATGGATCGTGCGGAAGCGGATATCCCGGTCTTCGGTGGCGGTAAACATTTTGACGGGGACATGGACCAGACCGAAGCTGAGCGCCCCTTTCCAAACGGTATGCATGGTGAGCGAGTCCTCCTTTAAATTTAGTTACAGGATGCCCCGTTCGGGAAGGATTATGAAGCGGACGCAAGCGGCGGATCGGCGGCGGGGCGGATATTCCGGCAAACACAAATCGGGCGCCCCTTTCGGGACGCCCTTTCATGGGAGAGGAGAAACCGGACGAAGAGCTTATGGGGAAACGTAAGTCTTCTCCGCGGTTGTCTACGGCATCTCTCGACGCCGATGATTATATCTTTGCCCCTTTTGCCGGGATTATACATGGTCTGAAGGATTTTTTTTGCAAGCATTTCATTGATGCCTGGGCCGTCGAATTTTGGAGGGATCGTCTTTATTAAAAGCGGCCGTTTATGTTACGATAGGCGGGAATCGAAAGCGAAAGGGGTAATGACGGTGAGGGTCATTGCGGGCGCAGCGAAAGGACGAGCGCTCAAAGCCGTGCCCGGCAAAAATACGAGGCCGACGACGGACAAGGTGAAGGAAGCGATCTTCAGCATGATCGGGCCGTATTTCGACGGCGGAGAAGCGCTTGACCTGTTCGCGGGAACGGGCGGCCTCGGGCTGGAAGCGTGGAGCCGGGGAGTCGAACGCGTCGTGTTCGTGGACAAGGACAAGCTCAGCATCGACGTTGTGCGCCATAATGTGAAAGCCGCGGGCGCGGAAGACGCTTCGGAAATTTATCGCGGCGAGGCCGAACGGGCCGTGAAGGCGCTGGCCAAGCGCGGAGCTTCGTTCCGGCTGGTATTTCTCGATCCGCCTTACCGGATGACGAATATGGACAAGCTGATGGCGGACATGGCGTCGCGCGGGCTGCTGGAGCGAGAGGCGATCGTCGTCGTGGAACATGCCTCAAGCGTGGAATATCCCGAAACGATGGAACGGTTTGCACAAATGAAGCATGCTAAGTACGGGGAGACGGCCGTTACGATATACAGATACGAAGAGCCAAACGACGGAACGAACGAGCCGGCCGGGGAATAGCCGGACAATGGCCGGGATTCGCATGAAGGAGAGAATACAATGACAACCAACGAACGCATGCAGGAAAGAATCGCCGTTTATCCGGGGAGTTTCGATCCCGTTACATACGGACATCTGGACATCATTCGCCGATCTGCGAAGCAATTTGACCGCGTGATCGTGGCCGTGCTGAACAATACGAGCAAAAATCCGCTGTTTTCGCTGGAGGAGCGGAAGAAGCTGCTGGCGGAAGTGACGAAGGACTTGCCGAACGTGGAGATCGACGGCTTCCGGGATTTGCTTGTCCGGTTTATGAAGAGCAAGAACGCGAATACGATTATTCGCGGAATCCGGTCCGTGACCGACTTCGAATACGAGCTGCAGCTGGCGTCCACCAATCATCTGCTGGACGACGAGATCGAAACGATCTTTATGATGACGAATCCGAAATATTCGTATTTGAGCTCAAGCATTGTGAAGGAAATCGCCCAGTTTAACGGTGCGGTTCACGAGCTCGTTCCTCCGGCGGTCGAGGTCAGCCTGAAGGCCAAATACGAGGAGAGGCGCCGCGGCGACGGCAACTGAGTCCAGCGCCGGGAAGCCCTCCGTCCCGGCGGCTTCAGCCTCGCCGGACCAGAAGACGGAGCGTCAGGCCGGCGGCGGTCAAGACCAGCGCCAGCAGACCGGCGGCCGTCAGCGACGCCGGCCATAGGGCCGGCAGCGCGTTTGCGGCGACGGGCGCCGCGGCATGACCGGCCGGCGCGGCGCCGCCCATCCCGAAGAAGGACGGCAGGCTGACGGCGCCGAACTTGGCGAACAGCCCATTGAGCGGCTCCCGCAGCAGCAGGGCAAACAGGAAGGCGTGCGCCGCGTGCGCGATGCGGCGGGCAACGAACGGAAGCAGGCGCAGATCGGTGCCGGAAATGCTGTATCCGGCGAGCAGGACGCCGCTTAATCCGCCGAAAGCGAGAACGGCGGCGATGACGCCGGCCTTGACCGCTTCCCCATAGGGAGCGGACAGCCAGGCCGAAGCCGCATACGCGCCCAAGTGGCTTTCGAACAGCGCCGGGCCGAAGAAGGTCAGGCCGAGCCTCGTCAGCGGCTCGAACAGCGGCTCCGTCAGCTTGGCCAATACGGCGGCAAGCATAATAAACCCGCCTACGGCCATCAGCTTCTGGACGCTTGTCGTTACGGCGTCGCCCAGCGCGGTGCCGAAGCTGCGGCCGTCTTGCCGGCGTCCTTCATGCATCGCCTCGGCGGCGGACTTCAGCCACCCGCGGCGCCGTTCGCCGCGAGCCGCATCCATCCCCTTGCTTCCGAAGAAACGCACAACCTGCGCTTCGGCCAGCATCAGCCAAAGCGCGGACAGCCAGACGGAAGCCGCGATATGGAAGCCGGCCTGCGGCTGGCCGAGAAAGCCGGCGCCGACAATGACCAGCATAAACAACGGATTGGGCATGTGGGCGTACGCCAGCAGACGCTCACCTTCCGGCCGGCCGATCAGCCGGCTTCTGCGAAGCGTGGCGGCGGCTTCGCCGCCGGCGGG
>Ga0065721_10005052_pt1 | contig 21987 bp, 18 predicted proteins | sample Mesricmetagenome_FD_59108 | JGI IMG/M metagenome (GOLD analysis project Ga0065721, IMG submission 59108) | Mesophilic microbial community from rice straw/compost enrichment Sample: eDNA_1 v2 (version 2) | ecosystem: Engineered > Solid waste > Grass > Composting > Bioreactor | place: USA: Davis...
CTCGATAAGCTGATCGCGGATCTGAACGCCCGCTACAACGCGGCGCTCGCCAAAGCCCGCGCGGACGGAACCACGAAGATCGAGGCGGACCCGAGCTTCGACGCCTCCAAGCTTCAGGGCACACTCGCCCAATAATCACCGACAACCATTATCGCACCATTATCGCAACGTTATCTTATCGCGCGCCGAGCTCCTTCGGCGCCCTTTTTTGCAAGACGCCCCATCAATGGAATAACAACGACAACGACCAGGAGGTCCATCGCCATGATTCTTCATAACAACGATATCCCGAGCCGCAAGGTGGACGAATACGCATCCCGCAAAATCCTAGGTACCGGAGGCAGCTTGATGATGGTGGAAGTCAGCTTCAAGAAAGGCGGCGTAGGCGAAGTTCACTCCCATGAGGCGCATGAACAGACCAGTTACATCGTCAAGGGCAAGTTCGAAGTGTCGGTCGACGGCGTCAAGTCGATCCTGAGCGCCGGAGACAGCTTCTACGCGGGGCTCCGAGTCCCCCATGGCGTCGTGGCCTTGGAGGATTCGATTATTCTGGACGTATTCACGCCGCTGCGCCAAGACTTTCTGGATGCCGAGGTGGGCGAATGAATCCGTTCTTCCTGACGCACGAGGAGCTGCAAGAAGCCGCCAAAGTGTTCGCCGAAGCCTATCCCGAACAAGCGAGGAAAGCCGTCGAGGTCGCCGAACACGCGGGCCTCAACGAATTCCGCCTTCCTTATACGATGGCGATGCACCGCTGGGTCGACATGGGGGCGCCGATCGACTGGCTGTACAACCCCACGAACGACCTTGAATTCACTTGGATCCTGAACCGTCACTGGCACATGGAGGATCTGGGCAAAGCCTACCTGCTCACCGGGCGCGAAGAGTATGTTCAGACGTTCGTTCGGCACTTCGAGGAATGGCTCGCGCAGAACTCCCCTCCCGCGGAAGTCGCTTATGAGGAAGCTACGTACTTCCAGCGACCTGGCCCATGGCGGCTGCTCGAGACCGGCCTGCGCGTGCAATCGTGGATCTGGACGTACCGGATGGTCGAATCGAGCCCCCGGTTGTCCGAATCGTTCCGCGAACGCTTTTTCTCCGCCCTTGCCGAGCACGCGGATTATCTGGTCCGGTATCTGGGAAGCGCCGAGATCAACCATGCNATCATGCACATGCANGGCCTGTTCATGATCGGAGTCTTCCACGCCGGNCATCCNCGTTCGCCGCTGTGGCGCCAGCTCGCTTCCGAGCGGNTGGAGCTGTGCATGATGCGCCAGGTCGGGGACGAAGGCGTGCAGAGCGAGCTGACGACGCATTACCACAATGGCAGCATTGGCATGTTCGGAACGCCTTATCTGCTAGCCCTGAAGACCGGTTTCGAGTTCCCCGAGTGGTACGGCCGCAAGCTTGCCCGAATGGGAGAGTTCACCGAAGCGGTCATCCGTCCTGACGGGCAAGCGACGCCGATCGGCGACTCGGATTGGATCAGCCACGGCCGGAAGCCGCTCGGACTTATCGGCGCGATCCTCGGAGACGAACGGCTGCTCGCGGCCGGGGAAGTCAGCGAGGAGCTGCTGTGGCACTTCGGGGCGGACGTCTATCGCCGGATGCGGGGCAGCCAATCCGCCTTCGCTCCTTCCGCGGAGAGCCGCGCCTTCGAGCAAACGGGCTATTACTTCGTGAAGAGCGAAGGCCAGCATCTGTTCTTCGACGCGGCCGGGATGGGAGGCGCCCACGGCCATGCCGACGCGCTTAGCCTGGAATGGATGTGGAACGGCCAGCTTATCTTCGCCGATCCTGGAAGGTACACGTACGAGGAAGGGGAATGGCGGCGTTATTTCAAAAGCACCCGGGCGCACAACACCGTAACGGTAGACGGAGAAGACCAGACTCCGTACGTCGCGACGCAGCGCTGGGGCGAGCCCGTCGCGGAATGCGAGACGCTGCGCTGGATCGACAACCGGAGCTTCGCCTTCCTCGAAGCGACTCACGACGGGTACCTCCGGCTGGACCGTCCCGTCCTGCACCGGAGATGGACGCTCGTCGGCAAGGAAGCCGACGTTCTCGTCATCGTGGACTGGCTGGAGGGCGACGGCGAGCGGACGATCGAGCAGCGGTTCCAGCTGCATCCGGACGCCTCGGTCGAGCTTGGCGGCACGGAAGGCGCAGCTAGCGCTGGTACTGCGACGCCTTGGGCCAGAATCGTCTATCCATCGACGGGAGTTCTTGTCGCCATGCATTGGGCGACGGCCGGCGGCGGAGCCGGTTCCGGTACAGGCTTAGTCGCCTCCGAAGAAGACGGTTGGATTTCGCGCCTCTACGGCGATAAGGAGCCTAATAAGGTTCTCTCGATGGGCGGGTCCGTCGACGGAACGGCAGGCATCGCCTGCGTCGCCCTGCCTCAGCTCGCAGCCGACGGTTCCCCGATCGCTCGGCTGGAGGAGCTGACCATCGATGCGGAGAGCCAATCGGCAACTGTCGTCTATTCGGCAGCCGGTCGGACGATCCGCATCTCGATCGACCGTAACGACGTGAAGTGGACGGTCGAGGAGTAAGACGAATAGGGGCCCTTTATTGAGTGCACCCAGTGCACCACTTTCGCTCGCGGTCTCGCTTTGTCGCCAATGTGGTGCACCCAGTGCACCTCTTTCGCTCGCGGTCTCGCTTTTCCGCCAATGTGGTGCACCCAGTGCACCTCTTTCGCTCGCAGACTCGCTTTTCCGCTAATGTGGTGCACCCAGTGCACCTCTTTCGCTCGCAGCCTCGATTTTCTGCCAATGTGGTGCACCCAGTGCACCTCTTTCGCTCGCAGCCTCGCTTTTCCGCCAATGTGGTGCACCCAGTGCACCTCTTTCGCTCGCGGTCTCGATATTCCGCCAATGTGGTGCACCCAGTGCACCACTTTCGCTCGCAGCCTCGATTTTCTGCCAATGTGGTGCACCCAGTGCACCACTTTCGCTCGCAGCCTCGCTTTTCCGCCAATGTAGTGCACCCAGTGCACCTCTTTCGCTCGCGGTCTCGATTATCCGCCAATGTAGTGCACCCAGTGCACCTCTTTCGCTCGCGGTCTCGATATTCCGCCAATGTGGTGCACCCAGTGCACCTCTTTCGCTCGCAGCCTCGATTTTCTGCCAATGTGGTGCACCCAGTGCACCAATTTCGCTCGCAGCCTCGCTTTTCCGCCAATGTGGTGCACCCAGTGCACCTCTTTCGCTCGCAGCCTCGCTTTTCCGCCAATGTGGTGCACCCAGTGCACCTCTTTCGCTCGCGGTCTCGAAATTCCGCCAATGTGGTGCACCCAGTGCACCTCTTTCGCTCGCAGCCTCGCTTTTCCGCCAATGTGGTGCACCCAGTGCACCACTTTCGCTCGCGGTCTCGATATTCCGCCAATGTGGTGCACCCAGTGCCCCACTTTCGCTCGCAGCCTCGCTTTTATGCCAATGTGGTGCACCCAGTGCACCACTTTCGCTCGCAGACTCGCTTTTCCGCCAATGTGGTGCGCCTAGTGCACCTCTTTCGCTCGCGGTCTCGATTATCCGCCAATGTGGTGCACCCAGTGCACCTCTTTCGCTCGCAGCCTCGCTTTTCCGCCAATGTGGTGCCCCCAGTGCACCTCTTTCGCTCGCAGCCTCGCTTTTCTGCCAATGTGGTGCACCCAGTGCACCACTTTCGCTCGCGGTCTCGATATTCCGCCAATGTGGTGCACCCAGTGCACCACTTTCGCTCGCAGCCTCGCTTTTCCGCCAATGTGGTGCACCCAGTGCACCTCTTTCGCTCGCAGACTCGCTTTTCCGCCAATGTAGTGCACCTAGTACCCCACATTCGCCCATGGGTTTGATGGGTACAAAGGTGCCTTAATCCTCCAAGTCTGCCGTGCCCGAGCGGTGCTTCGGCTTCCTCCCGTACAACTTATCGCGAGTTCCGCCGTGTTTCTTCTGCCGCGCGGCGGCGGACTGCTCCTTGCGCGCCAGGCGGGCTAGCTCGCGCTCCGTCTTCCGGTAGTTCGCATACCTTGTGGCTTCCAGCTCGCCCTCCTCGATAGCGGCGCGAACGGCGCAGCCGCTCTCCGACTCGTGCTGGCAGTCGCCGAATTTGCATTGCGACGCCAACGCTTCGATGTCCGCGAACGTCATCTGCCAGCCTCCATGCGAATCCCATAGCTGCAGCTCCCTCATGCCCGGCGTATCGAGCCATATCGCGCCTCCCGGCAGCGGGAACAACTCGCGGTGAGTCGTCGTATGGCGGCCTCGCGCGTCGTCCTCGCGGATTTGTCGAACCGTCTGAAGATCGTCGCCTGCCAGCCAATTCAGCAGCGTCGATTTGCCGACGCCCGATGACCCGACGGCCGCAACGGTCCTCCCCGGCTCCAAATAAGGCTCCAGCTGCTCTCTTCCCCGTTCCTGCATCGCGCTGACGGCGAAGACGGGGACGCCGGAAGCGATCTGCTCCGCTTCGGCGATAAACGCGGCCGGATCGTCGCACAGATCGGATTTGGTGAGCAGCACGACCGGAAGGCTTCCGCTCTCCCTAACCGTGATCAAATACCGCTCCAAGCGCCGCGGGTTCCAATCCTGATTGAGCGAATTAACGATAAACACGTAATCGAGGTTCGTTCCGATGATTTGCTCGTCCATCGTGTTCCCCGCGGACTTGCGAATCATGGCCGATCGGCGCGGAAGAACGGCGTGGATGACGGCGCGGCGTTCTCCTTCTAGCAGCTCGGCCGCGACCCAGTCCCCCGCCGCGGGAAAATCGCCCCGCGAACTCGCTTCGTATTCGAATTTTCCCGATACCTCCGCGTACCTCTCTCCGTCTTCGGCGACGATCTGATATAGCTGGGATAATTGAGCCGTTACTCGAGCCGGTTCCAGGCGTTTGTTAACGGAGCCAGAAGAAGCGAGTGCGTCAAAGCTTGCTTGCCAAGACTCGTTCCAGCCCCATTCGATTAATTTCAAGTACTTCGATATTGGATTCATTCGATTGCTCCTTTATTGTCCTANTTANTGTTGCGATGAAACGCAAAAAAACCGCAGGATCCCCCCTGCGGCAAATACAAAAAACCGCGAGAAACCTGTGCGGTCCCTCGCNGTCCTAAAATAAACCAACCTGGATCGGTTAGCTTAAATTCATCCCGTAGAGACCGATGCATATGCTGCTGCGATTCCCGTGACGTTCATGATCGATTGGCGCATACGACATCAGCCTCCTTGTCAAATAGTTGAAATTATTATAGTTCTCCCTATCCGCGTCCGTCAAGCTTATCGAGCTAAATAAAAAAAGACTTACCCGGATCACTTCCCGGATAAGCCTGACTTGCGATTGACGATCAGCTTGTAGCCGACCCCGCGAATCGACTCGATCTGAACGGTCTGCTGATTGAGCTCCAGCTTCTTGCGCAGGGAGCTGACGTGAACGTCCACGGTCCGCTGGCCTCCGATGTAATCGAAGCCCCAGACCACGTTCATCAGATCGTCGCGCGTGATGACGATTCCCGGTCGCTCCGCCAGATAAAGCAGAACCTCGAATTCCTTCGGCCGCAGAGAGATCCATTGACCGTTAAGGTGGACCTCGTATTTATCCGGGAAAATTTGCAGATCTCCCAGCGTAAGCACCTTTTCCCCGCCCGGCGCGCGAGCCGTTTCCGTATCGCCCTCGTTGCGCGTGCGCCTGAGAACCGCCGACGTTCGCGCGAGCAGCTCCGCCACGCCGAAAGGCTTCGTGATATAATCGTCCGCGCCGAGCTTCAGCCCTTGAACGACTTCCTCTTCCGCATTGCGGGCGGTCAGAATAATGACCGGCGTCTTGACCCCGTTCTGTCTCAGCTTCTGAAGAACCTCGAAGCCGTTCATCCCCGGAAGCATCAGATCGAGGAAGATGATCGCATAATCTTCGTGAATCGCATTATGCAGCCCTTCCGCCCCGTTGCCGACGACTTCCGTTTCATAGCCCTCGAGGGAGAGATTATAAGTAACGAGTCGAGCGATCGTCGGCTCATCTTCAATGATTAGCACTTTGTCCGACATGGGTACCTCCGGTCCGGCAGGAAAGCCGTATTGTGCTCATGCTCTCTTTGCCAATATATCATGCCACTGTTAATCTTAAGTTAACGATTTGTTATCGGAACGTAAAATAGCGGCGATGATGACAATCAAGGCTGCAAGAGCGGAAGCTCCAAAATAAATTGCGAGCCGACTCCGACCGTACTCTCCACGCGAATGGTGCCATGGTGCAGCTCCGCCAAGTGCTTCACGATCGACAGCCCCAGCCCCGTCCCGCCCGAGCTTCGGGATCGGGCCTTGTCCACCCGATAGAAGCGCTCGAAGATGCGGGGCAGGTCCTTCCTCGGAATGCCGATTCCGGTATCGGACACCGTGATGCGCACCCGATCCTCCAGCCCCTCCTTATCCGTCCCGGGCACGAACTCGGCCTTCACCTTCACCTTGCCCCCTTCGGGGGTGTAGTTGATTCCGTTCTGCAGCAGATTGAGCAGAATCTGCCCCAGACGATCCTCGTCGGCTTCGATGAACAGCTCTTCTTCCGCCTGAAGCTCCAGCTCGATGTTCTTTTTGGTCGCTTCCGTCGACATGAATTCCGTAATCCGCTCGAGGAAGGCGTAAAGATCGACAGGAGAGAACTGGAGCGGCGAACGTCTCGACTCGATTTTGGACAGCTCCAGGATATCTCCGATCAACCGATTCAGCCGATCGCTCTCGTCATGAATGATCGTCAGGAACGATTGAGCCGTCTCCCTGTCGTCCATCGCCCCGTTTAGAAGCGTCTCCGCGAAGCCTTTGACGGCCGCCACCGGCGTTTTTAGCTCATGGGACACGTTGGCGACGAACTCGCTGCGCATTTTCTCCAACCGCCGAATAGCGGTGACGTCCTGCATGACGAGCAGCAAGCCCGGCTCTTCTTCCTCGCTCATGCTCATCGGAATCGCGCTCAGCTCCAGCAGCTTCTCCTCCGGATAATAGACGGTAAGCTCCTCGTGAATCGGTTCATGAACCTGAAGCGCTTCGCGAATGAGCTGGACGAGCTCGTACTGCTGCCTGATCTCGCTGTAGCTGCGCCCCGTTCTCTCGGAGGCCGTGCTGCCGAGCAGCCCTTCCGCCCCGCGATTGTACAGCCGGATTCGCCCGTCCGCCCCGATCATGATGACTCCGCTCGTCATGTTATCGAGAACGGACTGCAGCCGAACCTCATTCAACCGAATTTCGTTCACCTGCTGCTGAAGGCTTCCCGCCATCGCATTCAGCGCGCGGGCCAGCTCGCTGACCTCGTCCTTGCCGCTGTCCGGAATCCGGAGCTTATAGTCCATGTCCGCCATTCGCTTCGCCGCCGCCGTCATCTTCTCCAGAGGACGCGTTACGCTGAGCGCGATCCGGTAGCTTACCGCAGTCGCCAACAGGAAGAGAATCAGCAAACCGGACACGAGAGCGATCCACATGTTGCTGAGGCTTCTCTCTACGTCATTCAGACTGACGGCCAGCCGAACGATGCCTTGCGGCTCGCCTTGCGCGGGCACCTTCATCGCGACATAGAGCATGTTCTGGTCGAGCGTCGGGCTCTTGCGAACGCTGCTTCCGATGCCGTCCGCCAGCGCTTCCTTCACTTCCTCGCGTTGAGCGTGGTTCTCCATCGTAGCCGGATCGTGATCCGAGTCCCCGAGAACGACTCCGTCGGGGCGAATAAACGTCGCGCGCATGTCGGCGATGTCCTTGAAGTGCCGTGCCGCATTCTGCAAGAAAGCGGTCTGCCGCTCCTCGGACTGGCCTTCCGGCCAAGGCACCGCTTCGTTCAGCACGCGTATCTCCGACAGCATATGGTCTTTAAGAGAGCCGAGATGGTTTTTCTTATAGGAGGTGCTCATCAGGATCCCCGCGGCCAGCACGGTCAATCCGATGAGCAGCATAAACAACGCCGTCAGCTTAAACCGGAATTTGTGCATGTTCGAATGAGCTCCTCAGCCCCGCAAGCGGATGGACTTGGGATAACGGCAATTTTTTTAGGCGAAAACGGGATCCTTAAATTGGGCGAGCTTCTCCTTCGAGTCGCGCTCGACTTCGGCATGCAGGCTGTTGCCATGGGAGTCCATCGTGACGACGGCGGCGAAGCCTTCGACTTGAAGGTGCCACATCGCTTCCGGAATTCCGAATTCCAGCAGGTCGACGCCATTGACCTTCTTGACGCATTCCGCGTAATATTGGGCGGCTCCGCCGACGGCGTTCAGATAGACGCCTCCATGCTCCTGAAGCGCCTTGAGCGTCTTGGGCCCCATGCCGCCCTTGCCGATGACGGCGCGAATGCCGAACTTCTTCATGATCTCGCCTTGGTAAGGCTCCTCGCGGATGCTCGTCGTCGGGCCGAACGCCTTCACGTGCCAGCCTTCCTCGTCCTTTAGCATAACCGGACCGCAGTGGTAGATAACCCCTCCGTTCAGATCGATCGGAGCGTCGTGATCCATCAGGTGCTTATGCAGCGCATCGCGGCCCGTATGCATCTCGCCGTTCAGGATAACGACATCGCCCACGCGCAGCGAACGGATCTGCTCTTCGGTCACCGGAGCGGTCAGCACGACTTCGCGGCGACCTTCGCCGATCGCCTTCTCCGCTTCGACCGCCGCCTTCTCTTCGAAAGCGTTCATCGGATGGTTGGAGCCGCTTTCGTAGATCCATTCCTTGATTTCATGCGAGCTGCCGTCCAGCAGAACGCCTTGGCGACGGTAAGCCCAACAGTTGTAAGCTACCGAGACGAAGAAGCTTGCCGGCAGACGGTTCATGACTCCGACCTTGCAGCCGAGCAGCGTGACGTTGCCGCCGAAGCCCATCGTGCCGATTCCGAGCTTGTTCGCATTCTCGAGCACGTACTCTTCCAGCTTGGCCAATTCCGGAATCGGGTTTACGTCCTCGATATGACGGAACAGCTGCTGCTTCGCCAGCTCGTAGCCGCTCGTGCGGTCGCCGCCGATGCCGACGCCGATGAAGCCCGCGCTGCAGCCCTGACCTTGCGCTTGGTAAACCGCGTGCATGATGCACTTGCGGATGCCGTCCAGGTCGCGTCCGGCTTTGCCCAATCCTTCGATCTCCATCGGGAGGCTGTATTGGATGTTCTTGTTCTCGCAGCCGCCGCCCTTCAGGATCAGGCGCACGTCGACCTCGTCCTTCTCCCACTGTTCGAAGTGGATGACGGGCGTGCCCGGTCCCAGGTTGTCCCCGGTATTCGCTCCGGTGAGCGAGTCGACGGAGTTCGTGCGCAGCTTGCCGTCCTTCGTCGCGCGCGCGACGGCGTTGCGAATCTCTTTTTTCATGACGATTTGGTTGGCGCCGACAGGCGTATGAACGATAAAAGTAGGCATCCCCGTATCCTGGCAGATCGGAGACACGTTGCATTCGGCCATCTCGATATTTTGAACGATGGTAGACAAGGACAAGCCCGCGCGCGTAGCGCTGTCTTCGGCCGCTTTGGCCGCGGCTATCGTTCTGCGCACATCGGCAGGAAGATTGGTAGACGTCTCGACGACAAGCTTGTAAATACTTTCTTCAAATGCGGACATAATTGCGGGATTCTCCTCTCGTTTCGCTTTTCCTCAACCTCTCTATCATAGCACATGCTTTACCAATCATCGATTCATAAAGAAATCGAAATCCTTCACGGAATGAGAACAATTCGCCGCAAAACCATTCCAATTGAGAATCGTTCGCAATATCGTCTTGGAGGTATGATATAATCTCTTATTATTTCCTATCGATGGTGGATGAGAAGGGAGCTCCCATGTCCAATCCGTTTCTAGCTTATTTATATCGCCTGCAAAATATCGAACGTTGGAGCCTCATGCGCAAAACGTACGGGGAGAACGTCGCGGAGCACTCCTTCCATACGGCTCTGATCGCCCATCTGCTCGGCAGCATTTCCCGGCATATTTTCGGCAAGGACGTCGATCCGGACCAAGCGGCTTCCTACGCCTTGTTCCATGATGCCACGGAAGTGTTTACGGGAGATATTCCGACGCCGGTCAAGCATCATAATCCGGATATTCTCTCGAATTTCCGGCAGATCGAAGCGCTGGCGGCCGACCGTCTTCTGGCTACCGTCCCGGAGGAGCTTCAGGAGGCGTATCGCCCGCTGCTCCACCGCGGAACCGAATCGCCGGAGCTCGCGAAGCTGGTCAAAGCGGCCGACGTGCTCGACGCCTACCTCAAGTGCGTCAGCGAGATGTCCGCCGGCAACCGCGAATTCGCGACCGCCCGCCGCCAGATGGAGGAGAGGCTTCGCGGCATGAATCTGCCCGAGGTCGACTGGTTCCTCGACCGCCTGACCGCAAGCTTCGAGAGAACGGTCGACGAGCTGGCGGAGGAAGAAGCATAATCCGTCACGCGCAACGCGCCCCGAGCGACTCCATCCGGAGCCTGCTCGGGGCGCGTTAGGTACGGGATAAGTTGAGGCGACGCTTACGCGTACCAAGGATCCTGCATCAGCCAGATAATGACGAGGAACAGAACGAACGCGATCGCGCTGAACGTCTGAACCTTCGATACGTTGGCGGAAGCATCCTGATTGCCGGCGGCTGCCGCGCGGATCCGCTTCAGCGGGCCTTGAACCATTCCGGCCATAGCGCCGATCGCGACGAAAATAACGATAACGACGACCATCCAAGCTACGGTATAATCGGCTTTGGAGATCAGATAACCGCCCGTAAGAAGCTGAAGCACGAGCGAGAATTGGCCGATGCGGCCTGCCCCTAGAAGACCGCTGGCAAGGCCCTCTTGAGCCGGCGTCGACAGCTGCTTGAACTTCCCGACGAGGAAGGGCAGAATCGCGTAGATTCCCATTCCGACGGCACCGACGACGTGTAGAAACAACATTACCGTATTCATTGTCACAAGTCCCCTTTGGCAAAAAAGTACAACGACATACCATGTCCAGTATACACAATTCGCCGGACAAACAAAACAAAACCTTCCATCCTTCCGAAAGGTCTTGAACAATCGGTGACAAATCCTGCGAATTGGCGTCCGTTTCTTACTTGGCCGCTTGTTCCCCTTTAGATGAGTAAAATTACTCAACTAGCCCGCCAGCCGCATGCCCTCGACCGGGGCATGGAGGAAAATAACGGTTCTCTGTTCAAATACGCGAAGAAGGTGAACGCAGCCAACCAAAAAAAGCCCTCTCTTCAAGGCGTTCCCCGCCTTAATGAGAGGGCTTTGCGCAGGATACGGATCCTTATGCGTTCTCGACGATCTGGATGACGCCGCGAACGGAATCCGCGGACTTGTCGAGCGCGGCCTTCTCCTCCGGCGTCAGCTCGAGCTCGATGATCTTCTCGATGCCGTCGCCCCCTAGAATGGCCAGGACGCCGATGAACAGATTCTGATAGCCGTACTCGCCTTCCAGCAACGCGATGACCGGAAGGATGCGCTTCTTATCCTTCAGGATCGCTTCGGTCATCTGAACGAGCGAAGCCGCCGGGGCGTAGTACGCGCTGCCGTTGCCAAGAAGGCTGACGATCTCGCCTCCGCCGACGCGGGTTCGCGCCACGATCGCGTCGATCTGCTCCTTCGGAAGCAGCTTCTCGACGGGGATGCCGCCGATGGTCGTATAGCGAACGAGCGGAACCATGTCGTCGCCGTGCCCGCCGAGCACGACGCCGCGAACGTCCTCTACCGATACGTTCAGCGCTTGCGCCAAGAACGTATTGTAGCGGGCCGTATCGAGAACGCCGGATTGGCCGATGATTCGGTTCTTCGGGAAGCCGAGCGTCTTGTTCGCCACGTAGGTCATGGCGTCAACCGGGTTCGACAGGATGATGACGTAAGCGTTCGGACTCGTCGCCTTCACGTTCTCGCATACCGATTTCACGATGCCGGCATTCGTGTTCACGAGGTCGTCCCGGCTCATGCCGGGCTTGCGGGCGATTCCGGCCGTAATGATCACGACGTCGGAATCGGCGGAATCCGCGTAATCGGCCGTCCCGAGGATGCGGGCATCAACGCCTTGCACCGGAGTCGATTCGAGCATGTCCAAAGCCTTGCCCTTGGTCGGGTTCTCCATCTGAGGAATATCGAGCAGAACGACGTCCCCCAACTCCTTCTGGGCCAGCATGAGCGCCGTCGTCGCCCCCGTAAACCCCGCCCCGACTACCGTAATCTTCGCTCGCTTTATCGCCATTCGTAAATTCCCTCCTGTTCGGGTATGCAAGCAATTCCAATAAAAATAAACCCCCTCTTCCATTCCCATTATTCCCCGCGCCTCTGTCACTCAGACGTTATTCGTCGGGTGTCCAGAGGGCGGAGCCCTCGGAGTCCCCCTTGGAAGGGGGATTTAGGGGCTCGCGGAATAGTGGGTTGATTGCTGGAAATAGGGAGTTTATCAGGGATTCGTAAGGGCCAGCCCTTACATGTTCTTAATGATTTGGTCCGCGAACTCGGAGCACTTGACTTCGGTTGCGCCTTCCATCAGACGGGCGAAGTCGTAAGTGACGATCTTGCTGTTGATGGACTTCTCCAGACCCTTGTAGATCAGGTCGGCGGCTTCGAGCCAGCCAAGGTGTTCGAACAGCATGACGCCGGACAGGATGACGGAGCCCGGGTTCACGACGTCCTTGTCTGCGTACTTAGGAGCCGTGCCGTGAGTCGCTTCGAAGATCGCGTGGCCGGTTACGTAGTTGATGTTCGCTCCCGGTGCGATGCCGATGCCGCCGACTTGGGCAGCCAGTGCGTCGGACAGGTAGTCGCCGTTCAGGTTCAGCGTCGCGATGACGTCGAAGTCGGTCGGACGGGTCAGAACTTGCTGCAGCGCGATGTCGGCGATCGCGTCCTTGATCAGGACCTTACCTTCCGCAAGAGCTGCCTTCTGAGCCGCGTTAGCCGCTTCTTCGCCTTGCTCGGCTTTGATCTTGTCGTATTGGCCCCAAGTGAAGGTTTGGTTCGCGAACTCGGTTTCGGCCACTTCGTAGCCCCAGTTCTTGAACGCGCCTTCCGTGAACTTCATGATGTTGCCCTTGTGAACGAGGGTAACGGACTTGCGCTTGTGCTTGATCGCGTATTCGATCGCGGCGCGAACGAGACGCTTCGAGCCTTCCGAGGATACCGGCTTGATGCCGATGCCGGACGTCTCCGGGAAGCGGATTTTCTTAACGCCCATTTCCTTCTGGAGGAAGTCGATAACCTTCTTCACGTCGGCCGTCTCCGCTTGGTACTCGATACCCGCGTAGATGTCCTCGGTGTTCTCGCGGAAGATGACCATGTCGACCAGCTCCGGACGCTTAACCGGCGAAGGAACGCCGTCGAAGTAGCGAACCGGACGCAAGCAGACGTACAGGTCGAGCTCTTGGCGAAGAGCGACGTTCAGGGAGCGGATGCCGCCGCCGATCGGAGTCGTCAGAGGACCCTTGATGGCGATGATGTATTCGCGAATCGCGGTGAGCGTATCGTTAGGGAGCCACTCGCCGTAAGTATTGAAGGCTTTCTCGCCGGCGAACACTTCGTACCAAGCGATCTTCTTCTCGCCTTTATAAGCTTTCTCGACGGCTGCGTCCAGAACGCGTTGGGAAGCGCGCCAGATGTCGCGGCCCGTGCCGTCGCCTTCGATGAACGGGATGATCGGATTGTTAGGGACGTTCAGAACGCCGTTCTGAACCGTAATAGCTTCGCCGGAAACCGGCGGCGCGAATTTCTCGAGTTGTGCCATGAATGTTTCTCCTCCTAAATATCGAATAAGTGTATTTTACCGCAAAAACCGGCGCTCGTCCTCTCCCGCCTACGAAGCGGACAGGAAGACGAGCCGCCGGAGATGGAACCGACTCGTTCTTAAGCGCGATCGGCGACGGCCACGTAGTGTTGGCCGACAGGACCGACGTATTCGGCGCGAGGACGGATCAGACGGTTGTCCTCGTATTGCTCGAGGATGTGCGCCGTCCAGCCGGATACGCGGCTGATCGCGAAGATTGGAGTGAACAAGTCGCGCGGAATCCCCAACATGGTGTAGCAGGAAGCGGAGTAGAAGTCGACGTTCGGCTTCAGGCCCTTCTGTCCGACGACCATGTCCTCGATCTTGACGGACATCTCGTACAGTCTCATGTCGCCCTTCAGTTCGCCGAGCGACTTGGACATCGCTTGAAGATGCTTCGCGCGAGGGTCGCCGTTCTTGTAGACGCGATGGCCGAAGCCCATGATCTTCTCTTTCTTGTCGAGCTTGGCTTGAACGTATGGCTCTACGTTCTCGAGCGTGCCGATCTCGTCCAGCATGACCATAACCGCTTCGTTAGCGCCGCCGTGCAGAGGACCCTTCAGGGCTCCGATTGCGGACGTAACGCCGGAGTAGATGTCGGACAGGGTGCCGACCGTTACGCGGGCGGCGAAGGTGGATGCGTTCAGCTCGTGGTCGGCATGCAGAACAAGAGCCTTGTCCAATGCTTCTACCGCTACGGCAGCTGGCTCTTCGCCCGTCAGCATGTACAGGAAGTTGTAAGCGACGCTTACGCCTTTCTTAGGAGCAACCGGTTCCTTGCCTTCGCGGATGCGGGCGAATGCCGCTACGACCGTCGGAAGCTGGGCTTGGAGCCGGATCGCCTTGCGGACGTTCGCTTCGCGGCTCATGTCTTGCGCTTCCGCGTCATACAGCGCCAGGCTGGAGATCGCCGTGCGGAGAGCGGCCATCGAGTTGCTTCCGGAAGGATACAGACGAAGGCCTGCGATAACCGCTTCCGGTACCGCAGCGTATTCATCCAGTTGAGCCTTCAATCCGTCGAGCTCGGATTGATTCGGCAGCTTGCCATGCCAGAGCAGGTAAGCTACTTCCTCGAAGGACGCCTTCTCTGCTAGTTCATCAATGTTATAGCCGCGATACGTGAGCACTCCGTCGATAATGGAGCTGATCGAAGATGTCGCAGCTACGATGCCTTCCAGGCCTTTCGTTGCTGTCATGGATATCTCTCCTTTGTTCGTAAAAGTAAAGAAATCACCCGGAAATAGCGTAAAACCGCTAGAATGATCCCATTTTCCCGAAATCGTCGATATTGTGACCTCATTCGGCCTATTATTAGCTGAAATCGAGAATTGTTACGAAATTAAGTCATAGTTAATGATAAACGATTTGAAACTCGATTGGAACAAAACGGGNCATAAAAATGCTTTATCGATGGTATAAAGGTTCTTTTGTCAGGCCNTGCGGAATGATAGAATAGTTCCTAACCGGAGGTGCCTCGNTTTGAACATAGACCAAATTACCGGAATGATCGATATCGGCTCGAACACCGTTCGACTTGCCGTTTANCAGGTGACCGCGAACGGCGCGTTCCGCGTCATCGACCAGGGCCGCTGGCCCGCCAGGCTCAGCCAGAAGCTGACCCAGGACGGGGAGCTTCCGCAGGATGCGATCCGCGAGCTCGCCGAGGTGCTCCTTCACTTCAAACGAATCTGCCACATGCATCAAGCGACGAGAATCAAAGCCGTGGCTACGGCGGCCATTCGCCAAGCGACGAACCGCGAGCAGGCGCTGGAGCAGCTGTCTTCCTTGACCGGCCTCTCCATCGAGCTCCTCTCCGGCGAGGACGAAGCGCGATACGGCAGCGTCGCCATGCTGCGCACGATGGACGTCGAAGACGGCTTCGTCGTGGATATCGGCGGCGGAAGCACCGAGATTACCCTGCTGCGGAAGCGCGAGATCGTCGCTTCGATATCGTTCCCTTTCGGGTGCGTAAATACGGCCAGACGTTACGGCTTGAAGGACGACGCCGTCCCTTCGGCCGCTATGGAGCAGATAACCGCCGATCTGGCGGCTCAGCTTCGCGCGGAGCCCTGGATTCGTTCCCATGCCGGACTCCCCTTGATCGGATTGGGAGGTACGATTCGCTCCTTTGCCAAGATTGCCCAAAGAAGCGTCGATTATCCCATCTCGAACCTTCACGGCTACGAATTCCCGCCGAACGCGCTCTCCGACACGCTTCAGGCTCTGGCGCCGCTTAACGTCGAGAGGAGACGCAAGATCCCCGGCTTGTCCAAGGACAGGGCGGACGTCATCATCCCGGGTCTGCTGATTCTTCAAGCCGTATTCCAAGCTTGCCAGGCATCTCGCCTGATCGTCTGCGGCGCAGGCCTTAGGGACGGAATCTTCTTCGAAACCTGTCTTCCTTCGGAGGAAGTGCGTCTTGCTTCGCGCCAAGTTCTGGAAGACAGCATACGCAATTTAACCGCATTATATCCAACCGTTCCGCAAGTTCACCTGGATCAAGTGAATCGGCTTGCCCTGAGGCTGTATGACAGCCTTGCCCCGGATGCGGGACTTCCGCCCTCCTGCCGGCCGCTCCTCGATTCCGCCTCCCGGCTTTTCCGGATCGGATCGATCATCGACGTGGGGGACAATGCCGACCACACCTTCTATATCCTGATGCATGCCCATTGGAACGGACTGGGGCACCGGGAGATGCTGCTGACCGCCGCAATCGCCTCGTTTAAGGGCACCGGAGCCATGAGAAACAAGCTGGCGCCCTACCGTTCTCTCCTGACGGACGGCGATTTCGAACGCATCGGGAAGCTAGGCATGCTGCTCCAGCTTGCCGCGGCGCTCGACCGGAGCGAGTCCCAAGGCATCGCCGAACTCGAGATTGCCATTCACAAAGGCAAGCAGCTCGTCTTAAGCGCTGCCGCCAATCATCCTCTTCAAGTCGAACGAATGGAAGTCGAGACGCTCGCGAAGGATTTCAAGAAGAGCTGGGGGCTAACCCCGGTCGTCCAAATCGCGAAGTTCGTCTAGACAAGCGTCGCTCCTCTATTAAAAAAAAGATAAGGTGCTCCTCCTGCACCTTATCTTTAGTAAACCATTCTTCTTCTCACTTGCACGTTAAAGCCGTATTTCCTCTTGAGAGCCCCCATCAACCGACCGTTCAGAAGCTCGTAAATGTCTCTTAGCCTCTGCGTCTTCGGGCGAATCGTCTCCTGCACCTTGCCGTCCACAATCACGTCGAATTCGACCACATCGTTCCCTCCCATCTCCCTGGCTGTTGATATCATTGTAAAAAGTTACTATTAGCCAGAGATTAGGTAAAAGTCAACTTTTTGTGAAAATGATCGGATTCGCGCCGGAAAAGCAAACTTCGTTTAAAGCTGTTCCATCGAGGCGATGGCGACCGTCTTCCAAAGCGGAATGTCGGCGGCGCCGAATTGGCTTCGGAGCGGCTGTTCGGTGCCGGCGACTCGGGAGTAGTTGCCGCTGGGCTCCAGCTCCCTGGCCTTCACGTTATCCAGCAGGTTCATCTGCAGCAGGTTCAGCAGCATCTGCCGAATGGACGGATCGTAGACCGGGCAGAGCAGTTCCACTCGCCTGCTCAGGTTGCGCGTCATCCAGTCCGCGCTCGAGATGTAGACCTCTTCTTCCCCGCCTCCCGATACGGCAAGGATCCGGGAATGCTCCAGGAAGCGATCGACGATGCTGATGACCCTGACATTCTCGCTAAGCCCGGGAACGCCCGGACGAAGGCAGCAAACCCCTCGCACGATCAGATGGATCGAGACGCCCGCTTGCGAAGCCTCGTATAGCTTGTCGATCATCGACTGATTGGACAGCGAGTTCAACTTCGCGACGATGCGAGCGGGCTTGCCCGCCTTCGCGAACTCGATCTCCCGGTCGATGAGGTCGAACAGCTTCGGCTTGAGCCCGGCAGGAGCAACCGCGAACGCCCGCCAATCATGCGGCGTGGAGTAGCCCGTCATTTCGTTGAACAGAGCGGAAGCGTCCGTGCCGATATCGGGATGGCAGGTGAACAGGCCGGCGTCCGTGTATACCTTCGCGGTATTCTCGTTGTAATTCCCCGTTCCCACATGGACGTACCTCCGCAGAGAACCTTCTTCGCGCCGTACGACCAGCGTGATTTTCGCATGCGTTTTGAGCCCGACCAAGCCGTAGACGACATGACAGCCCGCCTTCTCTAGCTGCCTCGCCCACGCGATGTTGCGCTCCTCGTCGAACCGGGCCTTCAGCTCCACGACGACCGTTACCTGCTTCCCGGATTCCGCCGCCTGGGCGAGAGCCTTTACGAGCAACGAGTTCACGTTGACCCGGTAGAGAGTCATCTTGATCGCCAGCACGTCGGGATCGACGGCCGCCTCGTAAATAAAATCGTTTACCGCTTCGAACGATTCGTAAGGATGGTACACCAGCACGTCGCGCTCGCGGATGACCGACATCATCTGCTCCGTCTCCTCGAATTCCACCGGATAAACCGGATCGAGCGGCGGGTACCGCAAATGCTCCGAATTCGGAAGCGAGGAGGCGAACTTCGAGAGGAACGTCAAATCGAGAGAGCCCTCGATCTCGAAAATATCGTCCTCCGTCACCTCTAACTCATCCTTCAGCAGCTCCAGCGCGTCCACGTGCATTCCCGTTTCGACCTCGAGTCGCACCGGGAACCCCCTCCTGCGGCGGCGCAGCTCCTTCTCGATCTCCTGAAGCAGGTCCTCCGCCCCTTCTTCATTGATCGCAAGATCGGAGTTGCGGGTAACCCGGAACGCGTGAACGCCTTCGATCTCGTAACCGCTGAACAGCTGGCCGATATGTACCTTGATCAGGTCCTCCAGCAGCAGGAAGGTCGTCTTGCGGGAATTGCGTCGCCCGGGCACTTCCACGGCGCGCGACAGGATCGACGGAACCTGGACGATGGCGCTGAACGTCTGGCCCTTAAGCTTCTCATCCGCAGGATCCGCCTTAAGCACGACCGCCAGATACAGCTCCTTGCCGTGCAAGAGCGGGAACGGCCGGCTGCTGTCGACCGCCATCGGCGTCAGCACGGGATAAACGATCTTCTGGAAGTACTCGCTCATCGCCTCCGCCTGTTCGCGGTTCAGATCCCCCCACGACAAGAGCATCGTGCCTTCCTTCGCCAAACTGCGCATCAGCTCCCGATAAACCTTGTACTGCCTGCGCACCATCTGGTTCGTTCTCTTCATGATTCTCTTGAGCAGTCCGTGCGGCGTATATCCGGTAAAGTCGGCTTTCAGGAACCCCGCTTTCAATTGATCCTTCAAGCCGGCTACTCTCACGCTCATGAATTCGTCCAGATTGCTGGACACGATGGACAGGAATTGCATTCTCTCCAGCAAAGGAGTCGTAATGTCCTCCGCTTCTTCAAGCACTCTACGATTGAACTCGATCCAACTTAAGTCTCTATTGATGTACTTTTTGGATGCTGTCATCCGTAGTTCCCCCTAGTTTTCTCGCTATGATCCCTTGTCCCTCCATTATGCCGGAGAATTGTTAACTCGGTGTAAAATCCGAATCGCCGCGGGCGGCGAAAGTCGAATTTGCTCGGCGAAATGGGAAGCAAGCCATAAGCGAAGCTTAATGCCTATCCACTACAATGAATTCATCGCGTTATGTTCTAGAAGAGGAGGCGCCCGGAGTGGATCGTCGGATCGGTGGTCAATGGCTTCGCCTTCTTATCCTGCTCGTCGTTGCCGTCGGCGGAGTCTTCGTACTGGGCTGGGCTCTGCCGCTCGTATATCCCTTCCTGCTCGGCTGGCTGCTGGCCTACTCCCTGAACCCGGTCGTGAACGGGCTTCATCTTAAGCTGCATATGCCAAGGTGGCTTGCCGTCACGCTAACGCTGCTGCTGTTCACCGCATCCATGCTGACCGTCATCTCCGCGCTTGTCGTTCGGCTTGTCGGAGAGATCATGAATCTATCCGGTTCTTTGCAGCAGCTTGTCTCGTGGGCCGAGATCACCATCGAGAGATTCCTGGCCAGCCCCGACATTCGGCTTCTGATCGGGAGAATCAATACTTTCTATCAGGAGAACCCGAATTATCAGGAGACGATCAACAACCGGATCTCCGACACGGCCAAGGCCGTCGCCGAGGCGGGGACGAATTTGGCCGGCGCGTTTCTCAACGGTGTCGTCAACGTCCTTGCTTCCTTGCCGCAGGTCGCGACCATCGCCGTCGTCGTGCTTCTCGCCTCCTTCTTTATCGGCAAGGATTGGAGCCGGTACGCCTCGCGCATGGTCGGCTGGTTCCCGGAGAGAACCCGCAAGCGCGCTTCCGCGGTCTGGAAGGATATTCGCCAAGCCCTCTTCGGCTATGTGCGGGCGCAGTTTATCCTGATCTCGATTACGGCGATCGTCGTGTTTATCGGACTTCTGGTCATAGGCGTCAAGGATGCGTTGTCCGTCGCTCTCGTGATCGGTTTCGTCGACCTTCTCCCCTATCTCGGAGTAGGAGCCGCGATGGTGCCGTGGATCGCCTATCGGTTCATCGTCGGAGATTGGGGAATGGGAGGCGCCTTATCCCTCCTATACGGAATCGTCTTGATCGCAAGGCAAGTCATCGAGCCCAAAGTGCTCGCTTCCAGCGTGGGTCTCGATCCGCTGCCCACCTTGATCGCCACGTTCGTCGGGCTGAAGCTGTTCGGGTTCCTGGGGCTTATCATCGGTCCCGTCGCCATCGTTATCCTGACTACTTGCCATAAGGCAGGCTTCTTCCGGGATATCGGGCGGTACATCCTGCACGGCAACAAGTTTCTGTAACTTATGTTTATTATACAGGACAAGCCCTCGATTCTGATTCATCTTCGCAGGAATCCGCCAAAATCGGCTTTGCCGCTTCTCCCGTTCGCTTAGTTCCGCTCCCGAACAGGCTTTATCAAAAACAAACCTCCGAATCTAGTCTCTTCGACTAGACCGGAGGTTTGGGCTCTGGCGTCCTGCCAGCGGGATTGCGGCGGCGAAGGCCTTGCGTCATGGCGCGATCAACGCCCGAACGGACCGCGGAACACGCGGACCTGGCCCGAGCGGAACTTGCGCTCCAGCCATACGTACATGAAGCCTTTGTACAACGGGCGGGTAAAAGGAAGCAGCAGCGTAATGCCTACGATGTCCGAGAGAAACCCGGGCACCGCGAGCAGAAATCCTCCCGCTATGACACAAATTCCGTTCAAGACCGCCGGTCCCGGCGGCTGTCCGGATTGCATTAAGCTTCTCACTTCGATCCAGCTCTTGCGCCCTTCGGTCTGAGCGAGCAGCCCTCCAAGAGCCGCTCCGATTAGAAGGAGTCCGAAGGTCGGCCAGGCTCCGATCCAACTGCCCATCGCAATGATGCCGGCCAATTCCGCTATAATCGCGATCAGGAGGAACAGCCCTGCCTTGCGAATCCACATCGTCTTCCCCTCCTCGTATTCCTTACTACGGACAAGGAGGAGGCCCCGTTTCACGAATGAGGCCGCAATCCGGCCAAGCCCCTGCGTCAAACGAGACGTTGGGAGCCTCCCGCTATTGCGGAGCTTCTCCCTATTCGGCCAGCTTCTTCAGCAGCTCGTACAGCTCCGGCGCCTTCTTGTCGATTCCGACGACCTTCCAGTCCGCGTTGATCCACCCGTGAAGAGAGCTCCCGCTCGTCAGCAGGGGAGCTTCCGGCGCTTCGCCCGCCACCCGGCCTTCGGAAGTAACGTCTCCCAGCAGAACCTTGTATTCGAAGCGCAAGCGCACCTTGGAAAATTCGGTTACCCGGGTGCAGACGGTAATCCAATCGTCGTACTTGGCCGGCTTCAGGTATGAAGCTTCCAAATGAACGACCGGAAGCATCAAGCCCTTCTCTTCGATATCGCGGAAGGAGACTCCCGCTTGCCGAATCCATTCCGTCCGTCCGATCTCGAACCAATTGATGTAATTGGTATGATATACGACAGCCATTTTGTCCGTCTCCTGATAGCGTACCCGAATCGGGTGCATAAACCACTGGCTCACTTCATTTTCACTCCCGTCCTAAGGAAACAAGGAAGCAGCGGTCGCCTAGACGCCGCTACTTCCTCGTGGGTTAACCGAATCCGATTGCTTAGAGAACCTTCGCTTGTCCGGAGTAGATAACGCCCTTCTCCGCGTACAGCGTCACTTCCGTGCCGTCCTTGAGCAGGTCGACCGCGTCTGCCACGCCGACGATAACCGGAATGCCCAGGTTGAGGCCGACGACGGCCGCGTGGCACGTGATGCCGCCGCCTTCGGTAATG
>Ga0065721_10050231_pt1 | contig 21978 bp, 15 predicted proteins | sample Mesricmetagenome_FD_59108 | JGI IMG/M metagenome (GOLD analysis project Ga0065721, IMG submission 59108) | Mesophilic microbial community from rice straw/compost enrichment Sample: eDNA_1 v2 (version 2) | ecosystem: Engineered > Solid waste > Grass > Composting > Bioreactor | place: USA: Davis...
AGCCGCCCTCAACGTCGGCCCGCCTGTGGCCGATGCTCGCCTCGGCCCGGCCGCGCCGCCCAATCGCCAAGGGCTTCGACGTGCTGGGAGAGGCGGTCACGGGCTGGGCGGCGCGCATGCGTGCCCGGCGGCTGGATCGCGCCCGGGCGCAGCGTGTGATAGACGAGGCGGCAAAGCTCTCGAAGTTCAGCGACGCGGCGCTGGATGTTGAAATCGCGCAGGCCCGCGAGCGCGTGGTCGTACACCGCGACGATCCCGCGAGCATCGACGCGGCCTTCGCCGTCGCGTATGAGGCGGTGCGACGCGAGACGGGACTCTCGCTGCACATCGAACAGGTGCTCGGGGCGTTCGCCCTGGCCCAGGGGTGCTGCGCCGAGCTTGCCACGGGCGAGGGCAAGACCGTCACCGCGATTCTCCCCGCCGCGCTGGATGGCTGGATGGGCCGCGGCGTGCACGTGGTCACGGTGAACGACTACCTCGCACGGCGCGACGCGGAAATCACCGGCGGGGCGTACCGGCGGCTGGGGCTCACCGTCGGCGTGATTCAGGACAACACCCCCCCGCAGGAGCGCCGCGCGGCGTATGCCGCGGACATCACTTACGCCGCGGACAAGCAGGTGATTTTCGATTACCTGCGCGACCGGCTGGCCTCCCCCCTGCTGCCGCGGCTGACCGGCGTGCTCCTGGACGAGCTGCTGTCGCAGGAGCATGAAGGCCGCTGGGACGGCAAGGTCGTGCAGCGCGGGTTGCACGCGGCGATCGTGGACGAGGCGGATAGCGTGCTGATCGACGAGGCGGTGACGCCGGCGATCATCAGCAGCCGCTCTCCGCAGCCCGCGACGGAGCACTACGTGCGTGCCGCGGAGATCGCGCGTTCGCTCACCCCCGGCGTCCACTACACGCACGACGTGCGGCACCGGGACGTGACCATCACCCCCGCGGGACGGGAAAAGCTCGCGGAAATCGCGGCTGGGCTGCCCGCATTCTGGGCCGGGCCGCGCCGGCGCGAGGAGCTGGTGCATCAGGCGCTTCAGGCGCTGCTGCTCTACCGGCGCGAGGAGGACTACATCGTCCGCAACGGAGAAGTGGTGATCGTGGACCGCTCCACGGGCCGCATCCTGCCGGGGCGGCAGTGGCAGCTCGGGCTGCACCAGGCCGTGGAGGCGAAGGAAGGGCTGGAGATCAAGGGCGAGAACGTCGCCGTGGCGCGGTGCAGCTACCAGGCGTTCTTCCAGAAGTACCAGCGTCTGGCTGGAATGACGGGCACGGCGCGCGAGGTTGCGAATGAACTGTGGGCCTGGTACAGGCTTCCGGTGGTCTCCATCCCCACGCACAAGCCGGTCATCCGGCGGCACCTGCCGGACCGGGTCTTCAACACCGGCAGGCAGAAGCTGGAAGCCGTGGCGGACCGGGTCGTTGAAGCGCACAAGCGCGGCCAGCCCGTGCTCGTGGGAACGTGGAGCGTCGCGGCGTCGGAGCAGGTCGGCGAGCTGATCCGCGCCCGGGGCGTGGAGTGCGAAGTCCTCAACGCCAACCGCGAGGCGGAGGAGGCGGCGATCGTCGCCAAGGCGGGGCTTCCCGGCGCGGTGACGGTGGCGACGAACATGGCCGGACGCGGCACGGATATTCAGCTCACGCCCGAGAGCCGTGCCGCGGGGGGGCTGCTGGTGCTGCCCACGGAGCGGAACGACGAAGCGCGGGTGGACCGCCAGCTCGCGGGCCGGTCGGGCCGCCAGGGCGACCCCGGATGCGTCGAGCCCTTCGTCAGCCTGGAGGACAGGCTGGTGCAGCAGCACGGCCTGCGCGTGCTCACGGCGATCGTGCGGCTCAGCGCCGGCCCCGTGCGCACGCTGGGGGCCCGCCTGCTGTGGTGGCTCGCGCAGCGGAGCGCCAGCCGACGCTGGGCGGCGGCGCGGGCGGAGGCCAGCAAGGCCGACGCATGGTTCGAAATGGCGATGCACCAGGTCGGGCGATAAGCCCGCCGGCTTGACGCCGCCATTCACACAGTGCATAATCATGCACTGTGACGCTCAAGCAACGCCGCCAGACGCGACTCCGCGACCTGCTCGCCCACCAGCACCTGCGCAGCCAGGAGGAAATCGCCGCCGCGCTCGCCCGCGAGGGGATCGAGGCGACGCAGGCGACGCTCTCTCGCGACCTGCGGGAGCTGGGCGTGCTCAAGGGTCCGGAGGGTTACACGCTCCCCGCTCCGGGGGCCTCCCGCGAGCCCGCACGCCGCGAGCTACAGCGGGCGCTGGGCTCGTACATGCTCTCCGCCAAGCGTGCGGGCAACCTGGTGGTCGTCCGCACCGGCGCGGGGCAGGCATCGGCCCTGGCGCTGGAGATCGACCGTGCGGGGCTCGACGGCGCGGTGGGAACGGTGGCGGGCGACGACACCATCTTCATCGCCGCGACGACTACGACGCAGGCTTCCCGCATCGTCAAGCTCTTCCAGGACCTGGCTTCCCGATCCTGACCGGGCACACTCCACAACGGCCCCGCGCCAAGGCCGGGGCTACCTTCTTGTCCTCAGAAAGGAATAAACACGCGATGGTGAGGGCGGTGGTCATCGGGGCGGCGGGCTACAGCGGGGCGGAGCTGGTTTCCATCCTCCTCGCGCACCCGGAGGCGCAGGTCGTCGGGCTCTTCGGGTCCGCGCGGCGAGAGTCGGAATCTCCCGCGGCGTTCTCCGATTCCTGGCCTCGCTTCCGCGGCAGGCTGGACCTGCCCGTGCGCGCGACCAACATCGACAACATCGCGGCGCTGAAGCCCGACGCCGTGTTCCTCGCCACGCCCCACGAGGCGAGCATCGAGCTTGCCCCGCAACTGCTGGAGCACTCGCTGCGCGTATTCGATCTCTCGGGCGGGTTCCGTCTGAAGGACGCGCGGCTTTACCCCCGCTTCTACGGCTTCGAGCACGCGAATCCGGCCCTGCTGGAGCGTGCGGTGTACGGGCTTCCGGAACTCTTCCGCGAGGAGCTGAAGAACGCGGACATGGTCGCGGTGCCGGGGTGCTACCCCACGTCCGCGATTCTGCCGCTGGCGCCGCTGGCGAAGGCTGGGGCGATCGCACGCGACGGGAACGGGCAGCCGCGCCGGCCCATCGTGGATTCGGTCAGCGGCGTCACCGGCGCGGGGCGCAGCCCCAGCCAGGCGATGCTCTTCGCCGAAGTCAGCGTGCGGGCGTACAACGTCCTGAAGCACCGCCACAACCCGGAGATCAACGCCTACGCCGGCGTCCCGGTGGTGTTCACGCCCCACATCGGGCCGTACGACCGCGGCATCGTCTCCACCATTCACGTCGAGCTTGCCGAGGGCTGGACGCTCGAGCGCGTCTCCCAGACGCTGCACGCGGCGTACGACGCGGAGCCCTTCGTGCGTCTCTGCCCGCCCGGCGTGTGGCCCGCGGTGAACGACGTCAAGGGGACGAACTTCTGCGACATCGGCTGGGCGGTGGATGAAGAGCACCGGCACCTGGTGATCTCTTCCGCCATCGACAACCTTGTGAAGGGAGCCGCGGGGCAGGCGGTGCAGTGCATGAATATCCGTCTGGGCATGCCGGAAGTAGCGGGCCTTCTGCACGGGACGGTGGCATGACGCGGCCCACGGTCGTCAAGATCGGCGGCGCGACCCTGGAGGATCCCCGCACCTCGCCGCAGCTCTGGGACGCGCTCGCGGCGCTGTCCCGCACGCGGCCGGTCGTCGTCGTCCACGGCGGAGGCAAGGCCGTGGACCGGCTGCTGGACAAGCTCGGAATGCCCGTCGAGCGCAAGCAGGGCCTGCGCGTCACGCCGCCGGAGCAGATGGACATCATCGCGGGCGTCCTCGCGGGCACGCTGAACAAGACCATCGTCGCGGCGTTGATCCGGCGCGGGGCGAGCGCGGTCGGCCTGAGCATCGGCGACGCGGGCGTGCCGTCGGACTTCAAGCGCGTTGAGGGCCTGGACCTCGGTCTGGTCGGAGAGGTCACCACCTCCGAGCGCCGGGAGGGCTCGCCGCTGGAGGTGCTGCTGCGGGAGGGGTATCTCCCGGTGCTCAGCTCTATCGGCATCAGCCGCGAGGGGGTGCTGCTGAACCTGAACGCGGACGACGCCGCGGCTGGGGTCGCGTGGCACGCCCGCGCCGAAACACTCGTGCTGATGACCGACGTGCCGGGTATCCTGGATGCGCACAAGCAGCTCATCCCCGAGCTGGACGGGCGCGGAATCGAAACGCTGATCTCCGAAGGAGTGATCTCCGGGGGCATGATCCCCAAGGCGCGTGCCGCGGTCTCCGCCGTCGCGGCTTTGGGCGCTCCTGTGGTCATTCTCTCCGGCAACAACCCGGAGTCGCTCGCACGCTGGGCGGCGGGCAACCCCGCCGGAACCACCATCGTCCAGTCCTCGAGAGAGAGGAGCTGAGAAAGTTGACGACAACTCCCACGCCATCCCCCTCCCCCACCGCCAACGGCCACGCGCGCACGCTGCCGGTGATCGCCCACGCGCGGGACTTCCGGGGTCAGGACCTGCTCACGCTCTCCAACCTCAAGCCCAAGGCGATTCTGGAGCTGTTCGACACCGCGGCGAAGATGAAGGCCGACATGGGCGCGTACCGCTCCACGCTGGACAATCTGGCGGTGGCGCTGCTCTTCGAGAAACCCTCCCTGCGCACCAAGATGTCCTTTGAGGTCGGCATCGCCAAGCTCGGCGGTCACCCCATCTTCATGGACCACGGCAGCCAGCGGCTGGGCGCGCGCGAGTCCGTCCGCGACTACGGCAAGAACCTGGAGCGCTGGGTGGACTGCATCGTCGCCCGCGTGTACTCCCAGACCGTGCTGGAAGAAATGGCCGACGCGGCGAAGTGCCCGGTCATCAACGCGCTTTCCGATCGCTTCCACCCGTGCCAGGGGCTCGCGGACCTCTTCACGCTCTATGAACGCGCGGGGTGCGACATCGAGCGCCTGCGAAAGACGCGCCTGGTGTACGTCGGCGACGGCAACAACGTCTGCCACTCGCTGATCCATTGCGCCACGCTCCTGGGCGTGGATACGACGGTGGTGACGCCCAAGGGCTTTGATCCTGCGCCGGACGTCGCCTCGGAGTGCGAGCGCTTCGCCCGCGAGGCGGGAAGCTCGTTCACGACCTCGCACAACCTGAAGGACGTCGAGGGCCACGACGCGGTGTACACCGACGTGTGGGTCTCGATGGGTCAGGCCGGCGGCGTGGACGAAGTGACCAAGCGCCGCAAGATCTTCGCGAAGTACCAGGTCAACACGGAGCTGATGGAAGTCGCCGGCCGCGGCAGGCCCGCCCCCGCGGTGTTCATGCACTGCCTGCCCGCCCAGCGCGGGCTGGAAGTGACGGACGAGGTGATCGACGCCCCCACGTCGATCGTCTACGACCAGGCGGAGAACCGGATGCACGCCCAGAACGCGCTGCTGCACTACATGCTCGGTAAAAACTGAGGGGCAAGTAATACGCAGACTCGCTTCAGGCCCCTCACCCTCTCATCACCCCACCCACTCACCCCCTCATTGAACTGGCGCTCAAAGCTATGAAGAAGAGAATTGCACTCGCATACTCCGGCGGCCTTGACACCTCCTGCATCGTCCCGTGGCTGGTCGAGAACATGAACGCGGAGGTCATCTGCGTCGTGGGCGACGTAGGCCAGGGAGCGGAGGAGCTCGAAGGCGTCGAGCAGAAGGCCCTTGCCTCCGGCGCCAAGGAATGTCACGTCGTGGACCTCAAGCGCGAGTTCGTGGAGGACTTCGTGTTCCCCACGGTGATCGCCGGCGCGGTGTACGAGGGCCGCTACCTGCTCGGCACCGCCATCGCCCGCCCCATCCTCGCCAAGGGCCAGGTCGAGGTCGCGAAGAAGACCGGCTGCACGGCCCTCGCCCACGGCTGCACCGGCAAGGGCAACGACCAGGTGCGCTTCGAGTCGGCCTACGCCGCACTCGCCCCGGAGATGGAGGTGATCGCACCGTGGCGCGACGACCGCTGGAAGCTCTCCGGCCGGCTCGCCATGCTCGACTACCTGAAGCAGCGGAACATCCCCACCACCGCGAGCGCCACCAAGATCTACTCCCGCGACCGCAACCTCTGGCACATCTCCCACGAGGGCGGCGCGATCGAAGACCCGTGGAACGCCCCGCCCGAGGACGCGTGGATGCTCACCGTCTCCCCGGCGCAGGCCCCGGATCAGTACGAGGACGTCTCCATCGGCTTTGAACGAGGCCGGCCGCGAACGCTCAACGGCCAGCCCATCCGCGGCGACGACCTCATCGCCCGACTCAACAAGGTCGCCGGCTCCCACGGCGTCGGTCGCGTGGACCTCGTCGAGAACCGGCGCGTGGGCATGAAGTCGCGCGGCCTGTACGAAACCCCCGGCGGCACCGTCATCGTCGAGGCCCTTCGCGCCCTCGAGGAGCTCGTCCTCGACCGCGAGACGCGCCACTACCGCGAGCACCTGGGCCTCACGTTCGCGGAGCTCGTCTACGACGGCCGGTGGTTTACACCGCTGCGCGAGGCGCTGTGGGCGTGCGCCGAGAAGATGGCCGAAAAGCTCGACGGCGAGGTGGTCGTGCGGCTTTTCAAGGGCACCGCACGGGCGGTGAAGCGCCGCAGCCCCAACTCCCTGTACGCCGAGAAGATGGTCAGCTTCGAGGGCGAGGAGGTCTACAGCCAGAAGGACGCGGGCGGCTTCATCCGCCTGCTGAGCCTGCCGGAGCGCATCCGCGCGTTGAAGGCGGGCGGGCACGTCGAGTGATCGTTCAAGGCCTCTTCGGGAAGGGATGAACCCATGGCCCTTTGGGGTGGACGCTTCGAATCCGGACCTGACGCGCTCTTCCGACAGCTCAACGATTCCCTGCGCTTCGACTACCGCCTTGCGCAGCAGGACATCGAGGGCTCCATCGGCTGGGCGAAGACCATCGCCCGCGCCGGGGTGCTCACGCCGCAGGAGCTCTCACAGCTCACCACGGCGCTGAACGCGCTGCTCGAAGAAGTCCGGGCCAACCCCGCGCTCCCCGCCGCGGGAAACGATGAGGACATCCACTCCTGGGTCGAGCGGCGGCTGATCGAAGCCGTGGGCCCGCTGGGCAAGAAGCTCCACACCGGGCGCAGCCGCAACGACCAGGTCGCCACGGACCTGCGCCTGTGGACCCGCGCGGCCATCGACGAGCGTCTCGCGGAGCTGAAGGAGTGCCGCCGCTCGCTCATCGATCTTGCCTCGAGAGAGCAGTCCACCATCCTTTCCGGCTACACGCACCTTCAGCGCGCCCAGCCAGTCCTCTTCGCACACTGGTGCCTCGCCTACGTCGAGATGTTCGAGCGCGACGAAGCCCGCCTGCGCGACGCCCGGCGGCGCGTGAACGTCTGCCCGCTGGGCTCGGGCGCGCTCGCGGGCACCGCCTACCCCATCGACCGCGTGCAGCTCGCCCAGGACCTGGGCTTCGATGCCCCCACCAACAACAGCCTCGACGCTGTTTCCGACCGCGACTTCGTCCTCGAAACCCTCGCGGCGTGCTCCATCACCGCCGTCCACCTCTCACGCCTGGGCGAAGACCTCATCCTCTACGGTTCGCAGGAGTTCGGCTTCGTCGAGTTCGACGACGCCGTGGCGAGCGGCTCTTCGCTCATGCCGCAGAAGAAAAACCCGGACTCCGCCGAACTACTCCGCGGCAAGTCGGGGCGCGTCATCGGACCGCTCGTCTCCCTGCTCACCACCGTGAAGGGCCTCCCCCTCGCGTACAACAAGGACCTGCAGGAAGACAAGGAGCCTCTGTTCGAGGCGATGGACCACCTGTCCATGTGCCTGCGCGTCGTGCCTCGGATCCTCGACACGCTGAAGGTGCGCCGCGAAGCGTGCGAGCGGGCCGCGAAGGGCGGATACTCCAACGCCACGGATCTGGCCGATTACCTGGTCTCCCGCGGCGTGCCCTTCCGCGACGCTCACGAGCAGGTCGGGCAGGTCGTCCGCCACGCCATCAGCATGGGCAGGGCGATCGAAGAACTGCCGCTGGCCGATCTTCAGCGCTTCGCGCCCGCGTGCCAGGAAGACGTCTTTGCCCGCCTTACCCTTCACGCCGGCCTGAAGCAGCGTGAAGTGCTGGGTGGCACGGGCCCGGACGCCGTGACAAAGGCGATTGCCGCGGCAAGGGCTCGCTTGGAGAAGTAGCTTCTTTTCGTTCTCGCCATGCTTCCGAAATCCCGGTCTGTTCCCACAACTGATCCACGGATGAGTCAGCGATGGGAGCGCTTCGCGCAGGAAGACGCCATCCATGCCATCCTGGCACTCGACCGGCCCCTGTCCGACCAGGAGTTTCTCGCGGGCGGCGCCCCGATCGTGGCGGACATGATGTCCTGGGCGTTCGACGGGCTCCCGCGCACAAGGCTGCTCGAGATCGGCTGCGGGATGGGCCGCACCGCGCTGCACTTCGCCTCTCACTTTGAGAGCGTGGACGCGGTGGATGTTTCCCCGGAGATGGTCCGGCGAGCGCGGGAGTTGTGCCCCGCCCCCAACCTGCGCTTCCACACGATCGACGGCGCTTCCCTGCCCCTGTTCGAAGACCGCACCTTCGACGCGGTCTTCTCCTTCCTCGTGCTCCAGCACGTCCCTTCCGAAGAGGTACTGCAAAGCCTGCTGAGTGAGGTTTCGCGCGTGCTGCGTCCCGGCGGGCGGGCGGCGCTGCAGTTCGACACGCGCCCCCGATCACGACTGGGCGAGTTGTACAAGTTGCTGCCCGATTCCCTCCTGCCGCGGAAGCACCGCCGATACATGCGGCGCTACCGGCGCGACCCCAGGACGGTGGAAGGGTGGATCGATGCCGCGGGACTGAAGATTCTGGCCCAGCGCGACCCCGGCACCGACACCCACTTTTACCTGCTCGCCCACCCCTGAAACTTCGCGATACCCTGTTGGCTTGAACGCCAGCCCCTCCACCGCCGCGCCGATCTTCACGGCCCGCGGCGTCACCAAGGTGTACCGCATGGGGGACGTCGAGGTGCACGCCCTCCGGGGTGTGGATCTGGACCTGTTGGCCGGGGAGTTCGTCGTGCTCCTCGGCCCCTCCGGCTCGGGCAAGTCCACGCTCCTCAACATCCTCGGCGGGCTGGACACGCCCACCTCGGGCCAGGTCCGCTACCTCGACCAGGACCTCACCGCGGCGACGGATGAACAGCTCACACGCTTCCGCCGGGAGCACGTGGGCTTCGTGTTCCAGTTCTACAACCTGATCCCCAGCCTCACCGCCGCGGAAAACGTCGAGCTCGTGACCGACATCGCCGCCAGCCCGATGCCGGCGCGGGAAGCCCTCGCGCTGGTCGGCCTGCAGGACCGCGCGGACCACTTCCCCTCGCAGCTCTCAGGCGGAGAGCAGCAGCGCGTGGCGATCGCCCGCGCCGTCGCGAAGCGGCCGAAGGTGCTGCTGTGCGACGAGCCCACCGGCGCGCTCGACGCCGCCACCGGCGTCCGCGTGCTGGAATCCCTCACGCGCGTGAACCGTGAGCTGGGCACGCTCACGGCGGTCATCACGCACAACGCCGTGATCGCCGACATCGCCAACCGCGTGATCTCCCTTTCCGCGGGCCGCATTTCCTCCGTCCGCGAGAACCCCACGCCCATGTCCCCCTCCTCCATTTCCTGGTAGCCGTGAAAGCGCTCGACCGAAAGCTCCTGAGAGACCTGGCGCGGATGTGGCCGCAGCTCCTCGCCGCGGCGCTGGTGATGTCGGTGGGGCTGGCGGCTCTGACGATGGCGCAGAGCACGATCGTCTCGCTCGAACGCGCCCGCGACGAGTACTACGAGCGCTACCGCTTCGCCTCGATCTTCGCCCAGCTCAAGCGAGCCCCCAACGAGCTTGCCGCGCGCATCGAGGCCATCCCCGGCGTGCGCACGGTCCAGACGCGGATCGTCGTCGATGTCAACCTCGACGTGCCCGGTCTGGCGGAGCCGGCCGCGGGCCGGATCATCTCGATCCCCGACGACGGTCGCATCACCCTCAACGCCCTGCACCTTCGCGCGGGCCGGATGCCCGACGCCGACGCCGCGGGCGAGGTGATCGCCTCCGAAGCCTTCGTCGAAGCGAACGGGCTGGGACCGGGCAGCCGCGTCGCGGCGATCATCAACGGCCGCTACCAGAACCTGACGATCACGGGGGTCGCCCTCTCCCCCGAGTTCATCTACCAGATCCGGCCCGGCGAGTTCCTTCCCGACGACCGCCGCTTCGGAGTGTTCTGGATGCCCGAGCGCCAGCTGGCGCCCGCGTACGACATGCACGGCGCGTTCAACGATGTCTGCCTGGCGCTGGACCCCGGCGCTTCGATGGACGACGTGATTGCTCGCCTGGACGCAGTGCTGGAGCCCTACGGCACGCTGGGCGCGTTGCCTCGGAGCGAGCAGACTTCCCACCGCTACATCACCGATGAGCTCGACCAGCTCCGCGGCATGTCGATCATCCCGCCGACGATCTTCCTTTCCGCCGCGGCGTTCATCCTCAACATCGTCTTCGCCCGCCTCGTGCGCACACAGCGCGAGCAGATCGCCGCCCTCAAGGCTTTCGGATACTCGGGGCGGGCGATCCTCGCGCACTATCTCTCGATGGTGGCGCTGGTCGCCCTCGCGGGAAGCGTGCTGGGCGTCGTCGTCGGATACCGCTTCGGTCTGAGCGTGACCGAGCTCTACACGCGCTTCTTCCGCTTCCCCATCTTCGAGTTCCGCCTCAGTCCAGCCGCGATTGCCACGGGGATCGGGCTGGGCGTGGGCTCGGCGGTGGCGGGCACGGTGCGATCGGTGCTGCACGCCGCGGCTCTCCCGCCCGCACAGGCGATGCGGCCCGAGCCGCCGCCGGAGTATCACACGACCATCGTTGAGCGGCTGCGTCTGACGCGACTCTTCTCCCCCGCCACCCGCATGGTGGTGCGCTACCTCGAACGCCAGCCCGTGCGGGCGCTGCTCTCCTGCCTGGGCATGAGCCTCGCCGGAGCCGTGCTCGTCATGGGCAGCTACACGCACGGGGCATTGGAACACCTCATCGACTACTCCTTCTCCAAGACGCAGCGGCAGGACATCACCGTCGCGTTCTATGAACCAGCCTCGCCCAGCGCCGCCTTTGATCTCGAACGCCTGCCCGGCGTCGTGGGCGTGGAGCCCTTCCGCGCCGTGCCTGTCCGCTTCACGGCAGGGCACCGCAGCTACCGCGGCGCGGTCACCGGCCTGCCCGCGACACCACACCTCAGCCGCGTGCTCGACACGGAGGAGCGTCCGCTGTCCATCCCCGATGACGGACTGCTGCTCTCCGACAGCCTCGCTGAAATTCTGCACGTCGGCCCCGGCGACGTGATCGAGGTCGCGTCACTGGAGGGAGAGCGGCGCACGTTCCAGCTTCGCGTCGCCTCGGTGGCGACGACGTACCTGGGAACCAGCGCGTACATGGAAATCAACGCGCTCCGGACGCTCCAGCGCGAGGGGCCGGTCCTCTCCGGTGCCTACATGCAGGTGGACAAGGCGCAGGCGGCCTCGCTCTTCACGCTCCTCAAGTCCGTGCCTCGGGTGGCCTCGGTGACGGTGAAGGACGCGGCGTTGAAGTCCTTTCAGGAGACCATGTCGCAGAACATCCTGCTGATGCGGCTGTTCAACCTGATCTTCGCGAGCGTGATCGCCTTCGGAGTGGTGTACAACAGCGCCCGCATCTCGCTGGCCGAGCGGGCGCACGAGCTGGCCACGCTCCGCGTGCTGGGCATGACGCGGGCGGAGGTGTCGGCCATCCTTCTGGGGGAACTGGGCGTGATCGCGCTGGCGGCGATCCCGCTGGGGCTCGTGCTCGGGCGCGTGCTCGCGGGGGTTGCCTCGCTCGCCCTCAACACCGAGTCGCACCGCATCCCGCTGGTTATCCTCCCCAGCACCTACGCCTTCGCCGCCCTTGTCGTCCTCGTCGCTACCTTCGTGTCCAGCATGGTGGTCCGCCGCGGCATCGACCGCCTCGACCTGATCGAGGTTCTCAAGACCAAAGGCTGATCGTCGCATGAAACGACCCGTCCGACGCACGATCCAGATCGCCGCGGTGCTCGTGGGAGTCGCCGCGCTCGTGTACGCCTTCATGCCCCGCCCGACGGAGGTGGAGCTGGTCGCCTGCGTGCGCGCGCCGATGCGCGTGACGGTGGATGAGGACGGCCAGACACGCATCAAGGAGCGCTACACCATCTCCGCGCCCCTGACCGGGCGACTCTCCCGCATCACGCTCGACCCCGGCGCTCCCGTGAAGGCAGGCGAGACGATCGTCGCCTCCATCGAGCCCACCGACCCCGAGCTGCTCGACCCCCGCACCCTCGCCCAGGCGCAGGCGCGCGTCCAGGCAGCTCAGGCGGCCCTCAACCAGGCCGAGGCCGCCCTGGCCCGCGCCTCCGCCGCGAATGAGCTGGCGATCTCCACCCTCAAGCGCCAGCAGGAGGCATACCGCAACAACGCTCTCGCCGCGTCGGAACTGGACGAAGCCGTGGCCGCCGCAGCGATCCGTGCCGCCGAGTACCGCGCCGCGGGCTTCGCCCGCGACATCGCCAGCTTCGAGCTTGAGCAGGCCAAGGCCGCGCTCCTGCACGCCTCCCCCGACCACCCCGGGGCCGACTGGCGGTTCGACATCCAAGCCCCCGTGAGCGGGGTGGTGCTCCGCGTGTTCCAGGAGAGCAGCGCGGTGGTCACGCCCGGAACACCTCTGCTGGAGGTCGGCGACCCCACCGACCTTGAAGCCGCCATTGACGTGCTTTCCACCCAGGCAGTGGCGATCCGCCCCGGCGCCCCCGTCATCTTCGAACGCTGGGGCGGCGATGAGCCCCTCCACGGCACGGTCCGGCTCGTCGAGCCCTCAGCCTTCACGAAGATCTCCGCCCTGGGCGTGGAAGAGCAGCGGGTCTACGTCATCGTGGACTTCACCAGCCCTCCCGAGGCCCGTGCCTCGCTGGGAGACAACTTCCGGGTCGAAGCCCGGATCGTGGTGTGGGAAGACCACGACGCCCTGACCATCCCCACCAGCGCCCTCTTCCGGGCAGCCGACGACTGGTGCGTCTTCGTCGTCGAGGATGGCCGGGCCAAGCTCCGCAAGGTCCGCATCGGACGCCGCAACACCCTGCAAGCCCAGGTTCTGGAAGGACTTCGGGAAGGCGAGCAGGCGGTGGCCTACCCCTCGGACAAGGTGCGGGAGGGCAGCCGCGTGAAGCCGGTCGGCGGGCGGCGGTAACCGGCGGCAAAAACAAAGCGACCCGGCTCTTGGCCGGGTCGCGGAAAGCGGGTGAAGGGACTTGAACCCTCGACTTTCACGTTGGCAACGTGACGCTCTACCACTGAGCTACACCCGCGTCCTTGGTGTCCCCCTTCATCGGCAGGTTGCCCTGCCGGGAAGAGGGATTGAAACGTAGACCGGCAGTGCCGGAGTGTCAATAAGCCGCCGTTGCCGCCTGCGCGGTCAGCCCCCCTGGGGGGCGGGCCGGCCCCGGGCCGCCTCGATCTGTTCCAGGACCACCCCCACCGTGTAAGCGTTGCTCTTGTAAGGGGTCGCAAGGCCGGGGCCGTAGATCGCCAGGAGCGGGATGCCCACCTCCTTCAGCTCCGAGAGCTTGTCCCAGCCGGGAGCCTCGCTCGCGGTCAGGTCCGCCTTGAGGGCCACGACCCCGGGGCTGGTCAGGGCCTTGACGACCTCCTCGCGGTGGAGCACGGCAGCCTCAATGACCTTGCAGTTGAGGCACCACTCCGCCGTGAAGTCCAGCACCACGACGTTGCCTTCGGCGATCGCCTTTTCGAACGCCGCGGGGGTGTACTCCGCCCACACGTCCCCCGCCTCCGCCAGCTTCGCCTGGTTGGTCTGACCGACCGCCCAGGAAACCGCCGCGACCGAGAGCACCACGGCCAGGAGCGAGAACACGGCACGCTTCACCGGGCCGCGGGTGATCTGGAAGGTCCGGAACATCATCCAGGCCCCAGCCGCCACCACGAAGAGCGCCACAAACCACCAGTGCAGCACCTTGGGCAGGTGCGGGTACTCCGCGCTCAGCCCGATGAAGGCCGTCCCCGCAAAGTACGCCGCCGCGGCCATCAGCAGCAGGCCCATCACCTGCTTGATGAGCTCACTCCCCGGCCCCGTCCGGGGCAGCTTCCCGATCCACTCGGGCTTGGCGGCGAGGACGAGATAGGGCAGAGCCATCCCGACGCCGATGCCGCCGAAAATGCCCATGGCCACGGGCGTGGGAAGGGTGGTGGCGCTGCCCGCCGCGCCGCCCGCGAAGGGGCCGAAGCAGGGCGTGCCCAGAATGGCGGTCATGATGCCGAAGCCGAAGGAGCCCAGGGCCGTGTCGTGCTTGGGAGCGATGTTGTAGAGCGACTGGGGAAGCTGGATGCTGAACAGCCCCATCATGCCCAGGCCCATCACCGCGATGAAGACGCCGATCCCCAGCACCGCCCACGGGAACCGGTAGAGCTCGTTCACCGCGCCGATGAACTTCAGCCCCACCACCAGCAGCCCGATCGCCAGCCAGAAGAACACCACCCCCAGCGCCATCATCACGCCGAGGAACAGCGTCCGCTTGCCGTCCTGCGAGGCGGAGGCCTGCAGGCTCATGATCTTGAGCGGGATCACCGGCAGCACACAGGGGGTGAAGTTCAGGATCACCCCGCCCAGCACCGAGAGCAGCAGCAGCACCACCACCCCCGCGGCCGTCCCGCGGCTGATCTCCACGTTCAACCCGAAGACGGGGATGACGATCTTCTCTTCAGCGGTAGCCGCAGCGGGCGGCGGGTCCACTTTGACATCCGCCCCCACCAGAGCGAAGGACTTGGGGTCAAACTTCGCAAAGAGCCCCCCACCGGCGGGAGCCGCGGAAGCCCCCAGCTCGATCTTCACCGCGGCCTGCGATTCCGCGGTCGAGGGCCGGAAGCAAATCTCATCGTTGCATGCCTGGTAGCGGACCTTCACGTTGAAGGTCACGTCCCCGGCGGTCTGACCCAGGATGATCGGGACATAGGCGACAACCTCACCTTCATAGATGGGGCCGTCGCCCGCGTCGCTCACCAACTCGCGGCTGGCGGGGGGCCATTGGACCGGGCCCACCTTGGCGTCGCCCGTCACCAGGACTTCCATCGTGACCGGGACGTAGGGCTTGGGGACATCCGGGGTCCACATGTGGAGCCCGTCCTCAAGTCTGAGCTTTACCGCCAGGGCGAGCTGCCCCCCGGGGGCCGCGACGGCCCGATCGGGAACGACCTCAACGGTCAGGTCTTCCTGCCCGCTCGCGGGGGCAGGTCCGAAGCACACCAAGGCGATGCAGGCGGCCAGCACCCGCCCCACCCACGACCAGGAGGTTCTCATACGACAAGGGTACGACCCCCGGATAGCCCAGTTCGGCCCTCGGGCGGGATCAACCCTTCACGGCTTGAACCGCCCCTTGCCGATAAAGCCGAGAAGCGCCGGAGGGTTTGATCGTCGCTATGGCCGATGTGCTCGACCAAAATGAGGTAGACGCGCTCCTCGCCGCGGTGGACGCGGGTGAAGTGAAGGAGGAGCGCAAGGACGCTCCGATCTTCAGCCGCCACCGGCGGACGCCCGAGACGGCGGAGATCAAGTCCTACGACTTCAAGCGCCCGGAACGCGTCTCCAAGGACCAGATGCGGGCGCTCCAGACGCTGCACGAGTCCTTTGCGCGCAACTTCGGAGCTTCGCTCTCCGGGTTCCTGCGCACGATCGTGGAGGTCAAGGTCGCCTCCTGCGAGCAGATGACCTACTCGGAGTTCACCTCCGGGCTGCCCAACCCCACCTCGTTCAACCTCGTGAGCGCCGACGGGCTCGAAGGCCAGATGTGCCTGGAGATCAGCCCGCTGATCATCTACCCGATCATCGACCGTCTGCTGGGCGGGACGACGCAGGACCTGTTCATCCCCCAGCGGCCGATGACGCTGATCGAGACCCGCCTCATCAGCAACGTCACCAAGCGCGGCCTGGCGGCGCTGTCGGAGGCGTGGGCGGGCATCAAGCAGCTTGAGTTCAAGGTCTCGGCGACGGAGAGCAACCCGCAGCTCGTCCAGATCGTGCCCCCCAACGAGGTCGTGGTGGTCATCGGCTTTGAGCTGAAGATGAGCAACCGCGCCGGCACGATGAACCTGTGCATCCCCTACAACGTCATCGAGCCGGTGATGGAGGTGCTCTCCAGCCAGTCCTGGTTCGCCGCGAGCAAGAACCAGCGCTCGAAAGAGGTTGAGGCGATGATCTCGCGCAACCTCTCCCGCGCTCCCCTCCAGGTCACGGGGCTGCTCGCGGAGACCACCATCACGCTCAAGGAGCTGCTGGATCTATCCGTGGGGGATGTGATCGTGACGGAGAAGCCCGCCACAAGCCCGGTGGTCATCTGCGTCGAGGGCGAGCGCAAGTTCCTGGCCCAGATCGGGCAGTACAAGGGCAGCCGGGCGCTGAAGGTGATCCGCCCCACCACACCCGAAGACCGGGTCTAAGGCTTTCAGGCCGCAGGGCCCTTGACGCACAGATTCACCGCCGAGTGCAGCACCGGGTACTCCACCTGGCAGCGGATGATGTCGAACTTGCAGCGCCACCCGAGCTCTTCGAGCTGCTCGGCCATCATCTGGTCATACCCCGGCGCGTGCGGCGTGCGCAGAGACTGAAAGTTGCTGCCCAGATACTCCGCGGCGCCTTCAAAGGGCAGGCGGTGCGGAGACGCCCCCGCGTTCACCGTCGCATACCGGCTGCTCTCGGGCGTCACCCACACGTCGGTGTTGCCGGGATCGGCCCACCCGTGCGGGATGATGAGATCGACCACCAGCAGTTCGGAGGGCTCCATCACCGGAACCGTGGTGCCGTGGGGCGGCACGCGGGTGCCGCCGGGGAAGTTCAGCGTCAGGTTCCGCCAGTAGACCGTCACTTCGCCGCGGCGGCCCAGCCCTTCAAGCTGCACGAAGTCACGAAGCCGCCCGTCGTTGCCCTCGATTCTCGTGATCTTGGGCAGCGGCTTGGCGGAGAACTTCGGCAGCAACTGGCACCCATCCAGCGCGACGCCCTTGCCGGATTCCGGCGGAGGAGTCGGCCCGCCCCAGGTACGGCTGGAGGCGTAAATGCCGATCGTCGCCCCAGCGTGCAGCTTGCGGAGCCCCACACGCCCGCACAGCGCCAGGCAGTCGTGCTCGCCCGTGGGCCTCTCATAGAACACCACGGCGTGAACGGTGGTCCGCACCGACACTCCCCACACCGAGGCGTTCGCCCGGTACGCCGCGCGGCGAAGGCGCAGCAGCGCCGATTCATCATCCGGGCAGAGACCCGACAGGATCGCGTCGAAGCTCCGCCGATCGCCTGCGACCTCCCGCACCGCCTTTTCAAACTCGGCATAGGCCGTGACCACCGAAGCCACGGCATCGGCGGACGCCCCCGCAGCGGTGGCCGCCTCCACAAACCGCTTCATCGCCCCGGACTTGGGCACGAGCCGGCCCGTCCGAAGCAACTCGCCCGAGTAGGCCAGAGAAAACACCTGCCACGCCAACGCCGCGTCGATCTTGAGCGCCCGCCGGAGATCCGCTGCCTTGGCAGGAGGATCAGGGAGCCCGGCGATCAGGGTCTGAATGGAGGCCCGCAGATCGCCCAGCACGGCAAGGGTCCGCTGCTCAAAGCTCAGCCCGGAATCGACGGCAACTCCTTGAGGAGCAACGTCTTGGCTCTTCATATGGGCAGGCAGGTCAGCGGTGCCGGACATTGAGTAGAGCATATCGGCCATTCCGGGCGAGTCCGTGAGGGTCATGGACGGGTGTCCCAACGTTTATACATTGTACAAGCATTTGCACAAATACTTGCATCAATCTGGCCGATGCGGTAGGTTCGCCCATCCGGGCTTCGGAGGAAGGGCCCGTCGCACCTACATCAACGGAGCCAGAGATGATGAAGAGTCACCTTGTTTGTGCGGGTTTGCTCGCGATGTGCGGCGCTGCCGCGTCCACCCTCGGCCAGCAGCTCATCATCGCCGAGTACCAGTATCAGAACGCGAAAATGACGGCGGTGAACCTGGACGGGTCGAACCCGCAGACGCTGTTCACGCTTGCCCCGGCTGACTGGCTGCCGATGTCGCTCAGCTACGACGCGAACGACAACACGCTGGTGTGGATGGATTCCGCCAGCGGCAGCGAGCTGCACCGTGCCGCGCTGGACGGCTCGGGGCACACGGTCATCACGAGCGTGTCGGGGTTCGCCCGCGGCTCGTCGCGGGATGCGCTGGGCCGCATCTACTTCGCCACGAACAACCTGGTGCAGCGGGTGGACGCGGACGGCTCGAACCTCGTGACGCTCTACACCGCGCCCGCGAGCGAGGTCATCCTCACCCCGCGCGTGGACCCCACCAACGGCTACGTCTACTTCTGCGCGATGGGCGAGATCAAGCGCACCGACCTGGACGGCAACAACCTGACCACCGTGGTGACGGGCGTCCTGACCGCCCGCTCCATCGGGTTCGACATCGCGAACAGCCGCCTCTACTGGATCGACGCGAACACCTCCACCGACCATGTCGCCAGCGCCCGCCTGGACAACACCGACTTCCGGGTCGTCCACGACCTGTCCTTCGGCAACAGCGACAGCAGCAGCGGCCTCTCCGACCTGCTGGTCGTGCCCTCCCTGGGCAAGATGTTCTTCTGTGATGAACTCGCGCATACGGTCTACAGCGCCAATCTCGACGGCACGGACGTGCAGGTGATCTACACGAGCACCGGCGGCCACGCGCCCGTCGCCCTGGCGATCACCTCCGGCGACCCCGTGCCTCCGGCACTGGACTGCAACGGCAACGGCGTCCCGGACGCGACGGAGATCAGCAACGGAGCGCCGGACTGCGACGGCAATGGTGTGCTGGACACCTGCCAGACGCAGCCCTGCCCGGACCGCGTCTTCCTGCTGGATCAGGGCACCAACCCCATCACCGGCCAGGGCCGCGCGCTCGGTCGCCCCAGCAGTTGGCAGGTCTTCCAGCCCTTCGACGTGCCGGAGACCTGGACGATCTCCGAGATCGGCATCGACGGGCACACCTCTATCTACGCCGGTCCCGACGCCGCGACGGTCAAGCTCTTCCCGGACGACGGCACGGGCCAGCTCCCCGACGAAACGACGGCCCTGGCGACCACCACGATCGACCTGCGGTTCAGCCCCTTCTACGCAAGCTGGGTGTACGCCCCCTTCAACGTCACGCTCTCGCCGGGCCGGTACTGGGTCCGCATCGAAGCCAACGACCCGCTCACCTTCGCGGGCTCGATCCACCACGGCTTCTTCGGCCTGGGCTCCCGCTCCAGGGGCAGCAGCGGGAGCTTCACGAGCTTCCAGAACCCCATCGCGCTGCGGCTGGTCCAGGGCACAACCCAAACCTGCGGCACCGCCGACTTTGACGGCGACGGCGACGTGGGCACCGATGCCGACATCGAGGCGTTCTTCGCGTGCCTGGCGGGCAACTGCTGCCCCACCTGCTACCCCGGCGGGGCGGACTTCGACGGCGACGGGGACGTCGGCACCGACGCGGACATCGAGAGCTTCTTCCGGGTGCTTGCAGGCGGGCCCTGCTGAGCACTCGCTGCTACTTCAACTCTCCAAACCTTCTCTCTCCCCCCCCGCGGCCTCTGCCGAGCTCATCGGCGGAGGCCGTTTTTTATGCCCGGAGACGGGGTTGCGGCCCCGGTTTTCGGGTTGAATCCGGGGCCTCCGGCCCATAATGTCTGGTCAACCATGGACGGCCACGGTCAGGGGATCGTCTTTCTGCCGGGGTCGTCAGGAGCGGCAACATGAAGTTTGTGGTCCACACCCATGCCCGCTGATCGGATGACACACCCGTGTCGTTCGAGGGTCGTCCCCCTTGCCGCAGGAGAAGCCATGCGGTGACGCAGGGGACAACCCCAGCCCGGTGATTGCCGGGCGGGCCTACCGGCCCCTTCGGGGGGCGGAGTGTGTGGGCCACGAGCAGCATCGAGCCGCTCGTGGTCCGTGTGTTTTTGGAAAACTCGACATTCCCGACAACAAGGCAATCCAACAACCGGAGCAGCGACGTGAACAGCCAGGAAATGATGCGGATCCTCGATTCGATCGCCCGCGATCGAAACATTGACAAGCAGGTGCTGATCCGCGACCTCGAGCAGGCGATGGTGTCCGCTGCCCGCAAGTACTTCAACACCCTCGACACCGAGGAGTTCGCCTGCACCCTGGACCCGCTGACCGGCACGTTCACGCTCACCCGTCACGGCGAGCCGCTGGAGATTCCGCCCGTGCAGTTCGGGCGCATCGCGGCCCAGACCTTCAAGCAGGTCATGATCCAGAAGTTCCGCGACGACGAGCGGAGCAGCATCTTCGAAGAGTTCAGCAAGCGCATGGGGGAGATCGTCACGGGCGTGGCCCAGCGCTACGAGGGCGGCGCGCTGGTGGTCACGATCGACCGCGCCGAAGGCTTCATGCCCCGCAGCGAGCAGATCCCCGGCGAGCAGTTCGCCCCCGGCGACCGCGTCCGCTGCCTGATCCTCGACGTGCGTGACGCGGGCAGCCAGGTCAAGATCGTCCTCAGCCGCGCGCACCCGGACTTCATCAAGAAGCTCTTCGAGGTCGAAGTCCCCGAGGTGGCCGAGAAGATCATCGAGATCAAGGCGATGGCCCGCGAGGCCGGCTACCGCACCAAGATCGCCGTCTCCTCCATCGACAGCAAGGTGGACGCGGTGGGCGCGTGCGTGGGCGTCCGGGGCAGCCGCATCAAGAACATCGTGGACGAGCTCAACGGCGAGAAGATCGACATCGTCCGCTGGAACGAGAGCAGCCAGATTCTCATCCAGAACTCGCTCAAGCCCGCCGAGGTGCAGGAAGTCTCCCTGTGCTTCGAGCTTGGACGCGCCACGGTGGTCGTCCGCGACGATCAGCTTTCCCTTGCCATCGGCAAGCGCGGCCAGAACGTGCGGCTCGCGGCTCGCCTGACGGGCTGGGACGTGGACATCCTCACGCCGGAGGAGTTCACCAAGGGCGTGGAGACGATGTACGCGACGGTGCAGAGCGTCGAGGGCATCACCGAGCAGATGGCCGACAAGCTCGCCGCGCTGGGCATGGTCAGCGTCTTCGACATCGAGGAAGTGGGCCAGGAAGTGCTCATGACCGAGCTGGAGATCGACGAGGCCAAGGCCCAGGCCGTGGTCGAGGCGTGCTCGTCGAAGGCGAAGGAAGTCGCGGCGCAGCAGCAGAAGGAAAAGGAAGAGAAGGAGCGCCGGGCCAAGGAAGAGGCGGCGCTCGCCCAGAAGCTGCTCGAGGGCGGCGAGCTGGTCTCCGGCGAGGCGGGCGAGGATGCCGCGGCAGCCATTCTCGGCACGCCCCCGGCGTCGGAGCCGGAGAAAGAAGTGTCACCGGATGCCGACGCACGCGCGGCGGACATCCTGGGTCAGGGTTGAAGTTCGGCAGGAAGCGTCTGAGGAATCGGTTTCAGGTTCGGCACGGAGTATTGATTGGCTAAGCAGAAGCGCATCTTCGAAATCGCGAAGGAACTCTCGGTTGATTCCAAAGCCATCGTGGCGAAGTGCCACGCGGAGGGAATCCCCGTAGAGATGGTGAAGAACCACATGTCCACCATCTCGGCGGGCCTGGAGGCCACGATCCGCGAGTGGTTCTCGCAGCCCGTGGGTGGCACCGCGACGGCTGTCGAAACCACCGAGAAGGTGGACCTGGAGCAGGTGCGCACCAAGCCGACGAGGAAGCGCTCTTCCAAGGCCGCCTCCGCCGCGACGACGACCGCCGCGCCCGCCGAACCCGCGGCTCCTGCCGCCGCGCCGCAGGCAGCCCCCACAGCTCCCGAGCCCAAGGCCGCTCCCGCGCCTCAGGCCGAGCCGCAGACTCCCCCGGCGACGACGATCGAGGTCAAGGCCCGTCCCATCGAGCCGAAGGTGGTCGCGCCCTCTGCCGCGGAGCCGGTGCGTCCTGCCGCGCAGGCCGCGACGCCCTCCGCACCGCAGGCAGCCCCCGCG
>Ga0065721_10004703_pt1 | contig 21972 bp, 14 predicted proteins | sample Mesricmetagenome_FD_59108 | JGI IMG/M metagenome (GOLD analysis project Ga0065721, IMG submission 59108) | Mesophilic microbial community from rice straw/compost enrichment Sample: eDNA_1 v2 (version 2) | ecosystem: Engineered > Solid waste > Grass > Composting > Bioreactor | place: USA: Davis...
GGGCGCTGGTAGAGTTCGATGGCGTAGCCGTCGGGATCGCGGACCACATGGACGGTATCCGCGAGGCGGGTGGGTTCATGACCGGCCGCGGCGGCGCGCTCGGCCATGGCGCGGCTGTCGGGCACGGCCAGCACCACGCGCCCGAACGCCGTGGCGCCCGGCGGCGGCGCGCTCTCCCGGAGGACGATCAGGGCGTCGGTGCGGACATCGCCGCTGACGCCCAGGAGATATTCGCGGGCCGGCCCCTGGGCGGGCACGCGCGCGGCCACCTTCAGGCCCAGCACCTCGGTGTAGAACTGCATCGAGCGCTCGAGATCCGACACCGACAGTCCGACGCCCGCCACCCGGATCGGGCGGAGCGGATCGGGAAGCGGCGCCGCGGGCTCGGCCTGGACGGCCGTGGTTCCGAAGGCGAGGGCGGNGGCCAGGGCCAGGGCCAGGGCCAGGGGCGATATCCTCATGGCGCGCCTCCGGCGGCGGTCGTCGACGATGGGGGCAGCAGCGCGCTCTCGGGCAGGGACTCGGCCTTGGCGCCCTTGGGCACGACGATCCCGTCCACCACGTTGAAGGGCGAAGGCTCGGGGGCCGAATCCTCAGGGCGGGCGAGGGCCTTGTAGGAGGTCGCGCGGGCGCTGCGCTTCGCGTCCGGGGTCAGCACGAAGGCCGGGATCGCCGAGACCCGGTAGGCGAAGGAGATGTGGGTCTTCTCGCCGTTCGGGCCCGTGGGGCTGTAGTCGGCGTGCCGGCGCAGGGCGTAATAGACGTCGGGCAGGCGCACCCAGGTCAGGGCCTCGATCACCGGCCCCCGGGCGCGCACATAGCCGTCGTAGACCGGCTTCCAGGGCCGGTAGCCGCCCACATAGCCGGAGAGGCCGCCGTCGGGCTGCAGGGTCAGGTCGAGGCGGGCCTTGAGCAGCTGCAGTTCGCGGGCCATGCCGGCGTCCCGCATCCAGACCTCGTCCATTGGCCGGGTGGACACGATCCGGCCATTGACGCTCCTGGCCTTGAAGATGGCCTCGAGCTTGCGGTCGGGCTTGATGCGGAAGGTGTAGTCAGGCGCCACGCCGCCGGCGGCGTCTTTCACCAGCTTGTCCTGGCTCAGGTAGAAGCCGACGGTGACGTCGTCGTCGTTCATCGGGTCCTGGCCCCGGCCTTCCAGGACGACGACCATGGTCCAGGCGCCGTCGCGCATGGCGTCGTTGCTGGAGAGGGCCCCGCTGGATAGGCGCGGCGGCCCGCGGAAGGTCTTCCAGCATCCCAGGGCGCGGTAGAAGGCGTTGTCGATCCCGCGCTCCCCGGTCGGGCTGACGAAGCCCGTCGTGGGGTCGTCGTCGAGGTCGAGGCCCTCGCCGATGTCGCCGCTGACCCCCACCAGACCGCCGTCCGGCGTGGATGTGGGGTTGATGTAGACGTTGGCTCGCCCGGCGCCCCGGAAGGCCATCTGGTTCTGGCCGTGAACCGGGCTGCGGGTGGGGTTGGCCGGATTGCGCAGCCAGAGCGCCTGTTCCCGCGTATAGCCCGCGTCGATCAGCACCTTGATCCAGTCGGGCTCGGGATTGGTCCCGGCCGGGCAGTCGGTCCCGGGCTCGGTCGTGCCGCTCTTGGCCCCGTAGTACATGGCCGGCTCGTACCATTCGACCGCGAAGCCGCGGGTCCAGGCCGCCAGGGCGGGCGCCGGCGCGGCGAGAGCGGCGGCGAGCGCGAGCGCGACGCGGAGACGGATCGATCGCTTCACGCCATGAGCTCCGTGATCGGGCGGGAGGTCCGCATGCCGCCGACGCCGAATTCGCCCACCGACACGCCGACCAGCTGCTGGGCGGTCAGGGAGACCCGGGTCACGGCCTCGCCCTTGCCGGCGATGTGCTGGCCCGTTCGGTGGCGGCCCCCGGCGCCGCCGGCCAGGAAGATCGGGATGTTCTCGATCGAATGGATCTTGGCGTAGCCGGTGTCGCTGAAGGCCATCACCAGGGTGCGGTCCAGCAGCGTGCCGTCGCCTTCCTTGATGGCGTCGAGTTCAGTGAGGAACGCGCCGAGGCCCTCCATCACCAGCCCGGCCAGCCGGCTGGTCTCGATCTGGTAGCCCAGGCGCGCGTCGGTGGGCTCGTCGTGGGTGATCTGGTGATAGATCTTGCTCTCGCCGGGAATGTAGGTCTCGGAAGCCCCCGGCGTATGGACGAAATTGAAGACCTTGGCCTGGTTGCACGCCAGCGCCATCGCCAGCAGCTTCGCCATGGTGCGGGTGTTGCTGTTGACCACGTCGATGGAGGCGCCCCGCTTCGGCGCCTCCGGCTCAGGCGGCGCCGCGCAGGACTCGCACGGCTCGGGCCGCTCAAGGCCCAGGGCCAGCTGCTGCTCCAGTTCACGCACCGAGGTGAAGTACTGGTCGAGTTTGACGCGGTCGGCGCGACCGACGTCGGCGAGCAGGGCTTGCCGCTGATCGGTCACCGCCGAAAGCACGCTCTGCTGGAGCATGATCGAAGGATCAGGCGTCCAGTCGGGGCGGTTGGGGTCCTGGAAGCCGGGGCCGAACAGGCGGGTGTAGAGCTCCACCGGCGTGGTGTCGGGGGTGGCGAAGGCCGAGCCCGTGCGGGTGGAGTAGCTCACCACCTTGCCGGACGCCGAGGCGTCGAGAACCTTGAAGCGGACGCCCCCGCCGATGGCGTCCGCCACCCGGGTGTCGAAGGAAGGGCCGTCCATCCGGTTGATGGCCGCCGGGGCCACGCCGGACAGGATCGCGGCATGGCCCGTCCAATGGACGAGATTGGGCCGGCCGTCGCCGATAACCCGGAAACCGGACAGGACCGAGACCTTGTCCTTGACCGGCCGCAGCGGCTCGAGCTCCGGCGTGATCTCATAGTCGGGGCCGACGGTGGTCGGCACCCAGCGGCTGCCGCCGGCGGGGGTGTCGGTGAGGCCGAGGCCCCAGAAATAGGTGCCGAACCGCACCGGCAGGCGCTTCCCGTCGGCCCAGGCCTGGCCGTGGCCGTCGAGGAAAAGGTCGAGCGCCGGCAATCCGAGCGTCACCGCGCACCCACCAAGGGCGCCGCGCAACAGGGAGCGGCGGTTGAAACGCTGGCTCATGGCATGCCTCCCGTCTCGCCGGCCGGGGCGGCGGCCACGGTGGTGGCCGGGCGGGCCCGCGCCGGCAGTTTTACCTTGAAGAACTCTGGGCTTTCGGCGATGCGCGCCATCATCTCCGGCACGCGGTAGCCGTCCTTGGCGAAGGCCTCGGTCTGGTCGGCCAGGTAGTCCTCGTCGCGCTCGTCGGGCGCCTTGCCGACGCCGTAGGCGTAGACATTGCGCACGAGGCAGGCGGGGATCTTTCGCTGGGTGGACAGGTAGGTTCCGAGGCCCTGGGCGCCGACGAAGCGGGCGCCGTTCACCTCGGCGCTGACGTCGATCGGCTGGCCGTTCTCGAACATGCGCCGCTGTCCGATGCCGTCGAAGTGTTCGAGGGCGAGGCCCGCCGGGTCGCTGACCCTGTGGCAGGCCGCGCAGCCCTCATTGTCCATGTGGGCCAGCAGGCGGGTGCGGACGGTGCCCTGCTCAAGCGCCTGAACCTTGGAGAAGTCCACATCGGCGGGCGGCGCGGGCGTCGGCTCGCACATGAAGATCTCATGCAGCTTCACCCCCCGCCGGGTCGGCGACGACGCCGCCGGATGGGAGAACAGCGACAGGAAGGTGACCTCGGTCAGGATGCCCGAGCGCCCCGCCTCCTTGGGGAAGGTGAACGGCGACCACTCCTGCGTGGAGGTGAAGGGCACCTGGTACACCGCCGCCAAGTGGCGGTTGATGAAGGTCGAGTTGCTGGTGAACAGCTCGCGGTAGTCGCGCCGCTTGTCGATGAGCAGATCGATCGTCGTGCGGAGGGTCTGTTCCCGGGCGCTGTCGGCGAGGGCCTGGCTGAACTTGGGATAGGCGTTGGGGTCCTTGGTCAGGCCGTCGAAGTGCTCCAGCTGGAGCATGTCGGTGAAGAACGCCCGCGCCCCGTCGCGGAGCCTCGGCGATCCCACGAGCCGGGTCAGCTGGCGGCGCAGGCCGTCCGCCGTGTGCAGCTCGCCGGTTTCGGCCGCCCGGCGCAGGTCCGCATCGGGCGGCGCGTCCCAGAACAGGAAGGAAAGGCGGGAGGCCTTGCTGTAGCCGTCCAGCCGATACTGGTTCGGCTGCGCCGGATCGGGCTCGGCGCGCTCCAGCCGGAACAGGAATTCGGGCGCCACGAGCAGGCTCTTGAGGGCCAGGGCCACGCCCTCGTAGAAGTCGCCGGTCCGTTCGGCCCCCAGGGCGGCGGTCCGCAGGCGCGGCGCGATCTCGGCCTCGGTCAGGGGGCGCCTGAACAGTTGTTCCCCGACCTTGGCGATGATCCGGCGGGCGCATGCCTCGTCCGGGGCGGCGTCCGAGCCCGGGCGGCAGTCGGCCAGCCGGTCCCGGCGCTCCGGGGCGACGACTTGGGCGGCGATGCTGTCCGCCAGCCGATAGTACTGTTCGAAGCCGGCGGGGGTGATCGACAGCTGGCTGCTGCCGATGGCCAGCAGCCCCTCATCCCTCAGCTCAGGCTCGAAACGGCCGTCAACGCGGACATCTGCACCAAAAACCTCGGCGATCGATCGGCGGTACTGGCTTTCGGTTAGGCGCCGTGCGGCGACGATCATGGGGGCGCCGGACGTGGCCGCCGCGGAGGCCGTGGGGGCCGCCAGAGCCGTATGGACCGCGAATCCCCCTGCGCCGGTGAGGGCGCCGATGGCCAAGGCCGCCCCGGCAGCGCCGCTCCATTTCAACACGTCGCCCTCCCTTGCTCGCCAACTCCAGTTCGGCGGATAACTGATAATTGCACTAATAGCAATTCGCGGCTACGGGGAAGAGGCAGACTGTCGGAGGTGGTGGAGATGTGGTGCTGGCGTATGGCGGCGACGGTGGCGGCGACTGCGGTCCTGGCCTTCGGCGGGGCGGGGTGGAGCGCCCAGGGCGCAGGTGCGGCCGAGGCGGCCCAGGATGCACTGGTCCCCGACGAGGAAGCCGGGGCCGAAATCTACGCTGCCCAGTGCCGGGGTTGCCATACGGTGTCCATCGCGCCGACCCTGCGGGGCGTGGCTGATCGCCGCATCGCCAGCGTCGCGGACTTCGGCGGCTACAGCGAGGCTCTCAAGGCGAAGGGCGACCAAGTCTGGACCGCTGAGAACCTGGACGCCTTCCTCGCTGCGCCCCAGGATTTCGCCCCCGGGACGCGGATGGTGCTCGCCGTGCCCGACGCCCAGGCCCGGGCGGACGTCGTGGCCTATATCCGTTTGCTGCCGCCGCCGCGGGCCGCCCGCGACTGAGCGATCGCTCAGGGTGTGACGCCGGCCTGAGCACCACGCGTTCAACACCGCGCCATTTCGCGCTAAGCACGCGCGACAGGGGGCGGCATGGTTCGTGGTTGCTTGACAGTAGGAGGGGTCGGCTCGCCAGATGGCGCCCCGAGGGGGCGCCATGAGTGAGTTCGACGCGTCTCGCTGGGACGAACTGTTGCGGAAGCTGCGCCGAAGACTGCGCGGCGACGCATCCAGTGAGGATTACCTGCATTCGGCGTTCATCCGCCTGCAGCGCTATCGGCAGACGACCAGCGTCAGCAATCCGGACGCCTTCGTGCTGCGCACGGCGACGAACATCGCCATCGACCATCAACGGCGGGGACGCTGGATCAAGCCCGAACCCTGGGAGACGGCCTGCGAACTCATGCCGGCCGAGGGGCGGTTGCCTGATGAGGCGCTGGAGGCCCGCGAGCGCCTGAAGCGTGTCAACGAGGCGCTGGGCCGGATGCCGCCCCGGACTCGAGAGATCCTGCTCATGCATCGCCTCGAGGGCATGAAGTACCGCGAGATCGCGGCGACCCTGGGGATCAGCCAGGGGGCCGTCGAGAAGCACATCGCCAAGGCGACCCTCGTCCTTCTTGAGTATGCGGAGGGCTGAATGGCGGGTGACAATGACCTGCGCGGCATCCGCGAAGAGGCGGCGACCTGGCTGGCGCGGCTGCGCGCTGATGACGTCAGCGAGGCGGACCACGAAGCTTTCCGAGCCTGGATGAACGCCGACCCGCGCCATGGCGAGGTGTTTGACCGCGCCACCCGCCTGTTCGAGAGCGTGGGCGCTGTCGCCGTGGCGCCCGCAGGGGCGCGCGGTGAGCGCCGGAACCGCTCCCGCCGCATGGTGGTGGGCGGGCTGGTCGCCGTTTTGGGCGGGGGCGGGCTTGCCGCCGTGGGGTGGCGCCAGGCTGGGGCGCAAACGTTCCGCACCGGCCATGGCGAGCGCTCGGTCGTCCGCCTGCAGGACGGCTCGACCCTTACCCTCGACGCCCTGAGCGCGGCCAGGTTTGAGCCCCTGCAGCGTCGGCTGCTGCTCAGGGAAGGGCGGGCCAGCCTGGAGATCGCTGCGGGCCGACGGCCGTTCTGCATCAATGCCGAGGGGTGGAGCGCCGTGGCCGAGGGTGGGCTTTGTGAAGTGAGCCTGCTCGAAGGCGGCTACAGCCTCCTCGTCGTCAGCGGCCAGGCGCGGGTCTCGTCTCTGATGGCCGGACCCGGCGAGACCCTGGTCAGGGCAGGGGAGCGCTTCACCTCGGCCGGAGTTGAAAAGGCGCAGAGCGATCACCTGCTGGCCTGGCGGGAGGGACAACTGGCGTTCGAGGATGCGACACTTGCCGCCGCCTGCCGGGCGTTCAACCGCTACAGCCCTATCACACTGGAAGTGGATACGCGGGTGGCCAGCCTGCCGGTCAGCGGCGTCTTTGCCGCCGATCACGGCGAAGCGTTCGCGAAGGGCGTGGCGCAGATGCACGGCCTGAAGCTCCGAAAGACCGCCGGCGTGCTGCGGCTGGAGCCGGCGGGGTGAGCTGGACCTAGGCCATGAACGCTCGCCGACGAGCCGCGGGGCTGCAGGCGGTGGCGGCCATCGCGATCCTCGGCTGGTGTGGCCTGGCCCGTGCCGGAACTCCGGTGGAGTACGACATCCCGGCCGCCCCCCTGAGCCACACGCTGCGCGAGATCGGCCGCCAGGGCCGCATCGACATTCTGTTCCCTTCGAACCTGACTTCGGGGCGCTGGAGCTCGCCGCTCAAGGGCCGGCGAACGGCCGAGGCGGCGCTGAACGCGGTCGCGGAGGAGGCGGGCCTTGAGGTGGTGCGTACAGGGCCGACCTCGTTTCTCCTGCGCGCCCGTGCCCGGGCGGAAACGTTCGCGGGGCAGGATCAGCCGTCGCAAGAGACCTGGGCGCCGCGGGAGACCCAGCTCTCCGAGATGGTGGTCACGGCGCTGCGGCGGCCGGAATACCTTCAGCGCAGTCCCGCGAGCATCACCCTCATCACGGAGGATCGTCTCTCCGCCGTCCCGGGGGCGGGGCTTTCGGAGATTGGTCGTCGGGCGCCCGGCCTGATTTTCACGGAGAACGGGACAGGCCAGCGGCGCATCACCATGCGCGGCATCCAGAGCTCAGGTGAGAACACGGTCGGTCTCTACATCGGGGACACGCCGCTCACCGGGCCCAGTACGGCTACCTCGGACATCAGCCAGATGAGCCCGGATCCGGCGCTGGTGGATGTGAACCGCCTGGAGGCGCTGCGCGGCCCCCAGGGCACGCTCTATGGCGCCGGAGCCATGAGCGGTGCGGTCAAGATCATCTACAACTCGCCCGATCTAGCCCGGGCGAGCGCCGAGGCGGCGGTCCGGGCCGAGCAGATAGGGGGCGGCGGTTCGGGCTATGGCGTCGAGGCGGTGATCAACGCGCCGCTCCTGCAGGACCGCCTCGGCGTTCGTTTCGTCGCCCATGACAGCGTGACGCCCGGCTATGTCGACAACGTCGTCCTCGGGCTTTCGGATGTGAACAGGGGCCGTACCAGCGGTGGGCGGATGTCCTGGCTCTACGTTCCCGGGCCTCGGAGCCGCTTCTCCCTGGTCGCCCTCCACCAACGACAACGCATTGAGGACAGCGCGTTCGGGCGGGCCGCGCTGGCCGACCAGGACAGCGACAACCTCGTTCGTCTGCCGTTCCCCAACGATCTGACGCTCATCAGCGCCTCGGCGGAGCTTCCGGTGCGGGCGCTGGCCCTGACCCTTAACAGTTCGGCGTCCCGCTGGGACACGGAACGCTATATCGACACCAATCCCGCGTCCCTCGCGGTCATCGAGCCGGCCACCTACTGCCCAGCCTTCGCGGGCGTTCCAGTCTGCGACGAAGCGCAGAAGGCCGCCTACCGCGCCTATGTCCGCGCGCGTCTGCCCGCCGTGAACCGGCAACCGGCGCGGGTCGAAAGCTGGACGCACGAGGCGCGCCTCTCGGCCAGCGGCGGCGCGCTGTCTTGGTCCGCCGGCGTCTTCCTGGAGCGCCGTCGAGACCACAGCGAGAGCGGCACCTATGTGGCCGACGCGGCGACGGGCCGGCCCTTGAGCCCGCCTGTCGTGAATCTCTTCCGGACGGTGTCTGTGGAAACCGATCAGACGGCGGTGTTCGGCGAGGCGCGGCTGGAGTTCGCGCCGCGCTGGACCCTGACCGCCGGCCTGCGCCGTTACGCCTATGACAAGGCGGCCAAGTCCCAGATTCTTGAGTCCAGCTACATCAACGGGGCCATGGCCGGACCGCTCATTCGCCGCTCTACGCATCACGACGGCGTCGCGCGCAAGGTCAATCTGGCCTTCGAGCCCAGTCCCAATCTCCTAGTGTACGCCCAGGCGGCGGAGGGCTTTCGCCCGGGTGGCGTCAACACCGTTCCCAACCTCCCTGAGCCGCTCGTGGTCTTCGAGCCTGACAGTCTCATGTCTTACGAGATGGGGCTGAAGGCCAGCTTGGATGGGGGGAGGGCGACGCTGAATCTGGCGGCCTTTCAGATCGACTGGCGCGACATGCAGGCCCGCGCCCGGCGGCCAAGCTTCACCTATGTGGCGAATGTCGGCGCCTCTCGAGTGAAGGGGCTGGAAGTCGAGGCCGAGGCCGAGGTCGCACGCGGGTTGCGCCTTCAGGCGGGGCTGAGCCTTGTCGACGCCCGCCTGACGAAGGATCAGACGTCAAGCGAAGTGGGCGCTGGCCGGCGAGGCAACCGCATCCCCTTCGAGCCCGACATCACCGCATCGGCGGGAATGTCCTACACCCACAGGTTCGGCGACCGCGCCGAAGCGTTCGGTCGGCTGGACTATGTCTATACGGGACACTCCGCCTCGGCCTTCAACGGGACTAGCCCCTACTACGAGACCATGGGCGGGTTCGGCGTCCTGGACCTGCGGGCCGGTTTCGCCATGGAGGCCTGGCGGGTCGACGCCTGGGTCTCCAACCTCCTGAACTGTCGGGGCGCCTACAAGGTCGAGTCAGACCTGAACTCGGAGCAGCTCACCCTGCGCGCCAGGCCCCGGACAATCGGTGTGGGGCTGAGCCGCCGCTTCTGATCGATCTGGAATATTTTGCCGCAAACACGCTGCTTTGCGGCTGCTCGCAAAATTTTTTCGCATTTTGGGGTGGGGTAAACCGCCGCCTCGTTCGTCCCCCCTCCGAAGCCCGAATGGGCAGAAGAGGGGATATCGCCATGATGCGTGTGTTTAACGGTCGCCAGGCGCGGCTTTTCTGTGGTGCAGCCATCTCGACGCTGCTGGCCGGTGGTGTGGCCGCCGCTCAGCCCGCCGATATCGAAGAGGTGGTGGTGACCGCGCTGAAGCGCGACACCAAGCTTCAGGACACGCCGCTTGCCATCTCGGCGGTGACGGGCGCCTCCCTGGAGAACGCCGGCGTCTCGGCCGTGAACGACATGATGCGCATGGTGCCGGGTCTGAACATGACCGAGGGCAACACCGGCCAGCGTCGCGTCACCATCCGGGGCGTGCAGAGCGCGGGTGAAAGCACGGTCGGCCTGTACATCGGCGAAACCCCGGTTTCCGGCCCGAACTCGGCGACGTCCGACCCGAGCAGCATCACGCCGGACCTCAACATGTTCGACATCGCCCGTGTCGAAGTCCTCCGGGGGCCGCAAGGCACCCTGTACGGCTCGGGCTCGATGAGCGGCACGCTGAAGATCGTCTTCAATGAGCCCGACGCGCGCAGCTACTCGGGCGCGATCGATGTGACCGGCAACTCCATCAAGGGCGGCGACACCGGCTACGCCCTGCGGGGCATGGTCAACGTGCCGCTGATCGAGGACAAGCTGGCTGCGCGGGTCGTGCTGTACGACGAACTGCGTGGCGGCTACGTCGACAATCCCCGCCTCGACGCCAAGAACATTAACGAGGCCCGCGCCTACGGCGCGCGGATGATGGTCAAGTATCAGCCGCTGGATCGCCTGACGATCAACGGCATGATCAACCTGCAAGAGCAGCGCGTCGCCGACTCGAGCGTCTGGTATCCGAGCGTCGGCCGCTATCAGGCTGACAACTACCACAAGCTGCCGTTCCCGAACTCGTTCCGCCTGTTCAACCTGCGGGCGGACCTTGACCTCGGCTTCGCCTCGCTGACCGCGACCACGTCGAAGTACGACTGGAAGGCCACCAAGTACATCGACGGCACCCGCGCCGCCCTGAACGTGATCCAGCCGGCGACCTACTGCGCCCGCTACCTCAATGTGGGCAGCTGCACCCCGGCGCAGCAGGAGATCTACCGCGACTACGTGCGCTCGGTGCTGCCGCTGAGCGGCTGGCAGCCGATGACCGTTGACACCTGGGTCCACGAAGTGCGGCTTTCCTCGACGGGCGACAGCAAGCTGAACTGGACCGTCGGCGCCTTCCTCGAGGACCGCTCGGACTGGTCGCAAAGCTCGACCGTGGAAGCGGATCCGACCACCGGCCAGGTCATCCAGCCCATCGTCTACAACTTCGCCCGCATGGTCGCCATCGACCTGCAGCAGAAGGCGCTGTTCGGTGAAGTGACCTACCGCCCGATCGACCCGCTGAGCATCACTGTCGGCCTGCGTCGTTACAGCTACGACAAGACCTCCAAGTCGCAGGTCCTGATGACCAGCTACATCAACGCCTCGGTGGCGGGTCCGCTCAGCGAGTACGACAGCGACGCCAACGGCTGGGTGAGCAAGGTCAACGTCAGCTACGACGTAACGCCCGACTTCATGGTCTACGCCCAGCGTTCGGAAGGCTTCCGTCCGGGCGGCATCAACAACACGCCGGGCCTGACGCCCGACCTGATCCCGTACACTTCGGACGAACTCGTGAACTACGAGGCCGGCGTGAAGTCGAGCTGGCTGGGCGGTCGCCTGATCCTGAACGCCTCGGCCTACCGGATCGACTGGACCGACATGCAGATCTCGGCCCGGATCCCGAACTTCAACTTCGTCACCAACGTGGGCGCGTCCCGCATCGAGGGCCTGGAACTCGAAGGCACCCTGCGCCCGATCCCGGGCCTGACGATCAATGGCAACATGAACTTCGTGAACGGCAAGCTCCGGACCGATCAGGTCAACGGGGTTGTCGAAGCGCCTGGCCGCAAGGGCGACCGCATCCCGTACGAGCCGAAGTTCACGACGGCCGTTTCGGCTGAATACACCTGGCCGCTCGTTGGCGACCTCTCTGGCCTGGCGCGCCTCGACTACTCCTACACGGGCAAGTCGTACTCGGAGTTCCGTCCGAACAACTCGAACTACGAGGAAATGGGCGACTACTCCAACGTGAATGTCCGCGGCGGCGTCGAGGGCGAAGACTGGGGCGCGTACATCTTCATCAACAACCTGCTGAACGACGTGGGCAAGGTGAAGGTCAGCTCGGGCGTGCTCTCCGAGCAGGCCACCCTCAGCACTGCGCCGCGCACCGTCGGCGTCAACGTCCGCCGTCGCTTCTAGGTCCAGGGGGAGATTCTCAGATGACCAACGTCACCCGACAAGGCTTCCTCGGCCTTGCGGCAGCCGCCTTGGCCGCAGGCTCGGCCAAGGCGCAGCCGAAGGCCGCGCCGACCCCCAGGCGCGGCCTTCGCACCCTGATCCGCGGTGTGGACGTCCTGACCATGGACGACAAGTTCACCGAGCTTCTGGGCGTGGACGTTCTGCTCGATGGCGGCAAGATCGCCGCCATCGGCAAGAACCTCTCGGTCGCCGACGCTGAGGTGATCGACGCGCGCGGCATGATCCTCATGCCGGGCATGGTCGATGGCCACCGGCACACCTGGCAGAGCATTCACCCCGGCCATGTGGTGAAGACCGAGCCGGGCTATAGCGGCCACTACCAGGCGTCCAAGATGAAATACATGGTCGCCTTCACGCCGGAGGACATGCATTTCGCCAACTACGTGGGGGGGCTCACCGCGATCTCCACGGGCGTGACGTCGATCATCGACTATGCCCACGTCCAGCACACGCCGGCCCTGGCCGACGCGGCGGCGGCAGGGCTCAAGGAGTCGGGCGTCGCCGGCTGGTACTGCTGGCAGATCTCCCACACGCCCAGCTATGGCCCGGGCGCGCGGATCCCGCTGCGTCAGGCCGAGGCCGACCGCGAAGCGCTGCCTGAGGCGTGGCGGTACGAGCACGCCGCGAAGATGCGCGACAAGTACTTCTCGGACTCTTCGGGGCTGCTGAAGTTCGGCCTGGCGCTCAGCGCCGCGCCGAAGAACAACTTCGCGCAGATCAAGGACGAGATCACCCGCTGCCGGCAGCTGGGCGCGGGCAAGATCGTTCACCACTATCGCACGCCCATCAATCCGCCGCCGGGCGCCTATCGTGGGATCCCCGACCTGCATGACCACGGCCTGATGGGCCCGGAAATGCATTTCGATCACGCCAACAACCTGACCGACGAGGACCTGCGGATCATGCGGGACCACGGGGCCAGCATGTGCTCCACGGTCATGGGCGAGTTCCCGTACGACCAGCCTCCGGCCCACTGGCGGGCTCGGGCGGCGGGCGTTGCGGCGAGCATCGGCGTCGACGTGCCGCTGGCGCTCAACAATGACTACTTCGAGAACACCCGCGCTGCGTTCTGGAACATGTACCGGACGCCGGAAGGGGCGAAGATGGCGGGCACGTACCATTCGTACGACGTGCTCGACTACGCGACCCGTCTGGGGAACCGCGCGCTCCGTCAGGAAAGCTACGCGGGCTCTGTGGTTCAGGGCATGCGGGCGGACCTCGTCCTGCTCCGCACGGACCGCTTCGGCTTTGCGCCCTTCGGGTCGCTGGCTTCGCGGGTGCTGAACTTCGCTTCGTGGGGCGACATCGACAGCGTCTGGATCGCCGGTGTGGCGCGCAAGCGCAACGGCGAGATGGTCGGGGTCGATATGGCCAAGATCAAGCAGAAGCAGATCGAGATCCAGGAGAAGGCGAGCAAGATCGCCGACACCATCGTCTTCACCTGATTTTCCGCCTGCCGTTGAAAGGGCCGACCATGCCTCGTCTTACTCGCAAGACCTTCCTTGGTTTGACTGCAGCCGTCGGCGCGGCGGGGGCCGCCTCGGGGGCGGCCGGCCCTGCGGCAGGCGCAGCCTCGCCCCAGCCGAAGGCCGCCCGGCGCCAGCTCATCCGCGGCGCCGACGTGCTTTCCATGGATCCGCGCATAGGCGACGCGCTGGCGACGGATGTCCTTGTTGAGGGCGGCCGCATCGCCGCCATCGGCAAGGGCCTCAGCGTCGCCGACGCCGAGGTGGTGGACGCCACGGGCATGATCCTCATGCCCGGCATGGTCGACGGCCACCGCCACGTCTGGGAATGCATCGACCTGGGCGGCGTGGTGAAGACCCAGCCGCAACGGTACGCCGGCTACCAGGAATGGAAGATGCGGACGATCGTCAGCATGTCGGCCGAGGACCACTATCTCGCCGGCCTGCTCGGCGGCCTGCTTTGCATCGACTCCGGCGTCACCTCCGTGCTCGACTATGCGCACGGCCAGATCGACGCCGACCGGGCCGTCGCCGCGGCCCGGGGCCTGCAGGCCTCGGGCGTCGGCGGCTGGTTCGCCTTCCAGATGGGGGTCTCGTCGAGTTACCGGCCCGGCGACACCGTGCCGCTCTCCAAGGCCGAGGGTGAGCGCATCGCCACCGTTACCGAAGCCCACTGGGCGACGGCCGAGCGCCTGCAGAAGGAGGTGTTCTCCGACAGCAACGCGATCCTGCAGCTGGGCCTCGCGCCGGCGGCCGGGGTCGGCGACAGGGTCGAGGCGGTTCGCGCGGAGTTTGCGCGGGCCAGGAGCATGGGCGTGAAGATGATCGCGGCCCACGTCCACAAGCCGCCGCGGCCCCTGGCCGCCGGCTATGTGGGGCATCGGGACTCGGGCATCACCGACCTGCATGCGGCCGGCCTCCTGGGCCCGGACTACCACCTGTCCCACGGCAACCGCCTTACGTCCGAGGAGCTTCAGATGCTCCGCGACACTGGCGGCATGGTCTGCGCCACGGCCATGGGCGAATTCCCCTACATGACCCAGTCGTTCCGCGGCCCCTCGGTCCATGGCCGGGCGCGGGCGGCGGGCGTCGCCACCGGCATCGGCCAGGACGTCAGCCTGGCGCTGCCCTTCGACTATTTCGAGCACTGCCGGGCCGCGTTCTGGAACCTCTACCTCGACGAGGAGAGCCGAAAGGTCGTGGAAGGGTACAGGTCCGAGGACACCCTCGACTTCGCCACCGCGCTCGGCGCCCGGGCGATGCGGCTGGGCGATGTGACCGGGACGATCACCGTCGGCAAGCGTGCGGATCTGGTGCTGCTGCGCACCGATCGGCCCGCCTTCAGCCACGTGGGCAGCTTGGCCGACCGGGTCCTCAACTTCGCGGCCCGGGAGGACATTGACAGCGTCTGGGTGGCGGGCGTCGCCCGCAAGCGCAACGGCAAGCTCCTCGGGGTCGATCTGGAAAAGCTGAACCTGCAGCGCCAGGCCGCCCAGGCCCGCATCCAGCGCGATGCGGCGACCATCACCTTCACCTGACGCGAGGGCGAAAGCCCGGCCTGACAGGTTTTCCGCGCGTAAGCAGCGCCCCCGGGCGGCGGCCCGTCAGGCCGCCATCAGGCGCCATCCTGACGGCGTGCCTGTGATCCCCAGAGGGGGAGCGATGTGTCTGGGGGGCTCATTTTGACCGAAGACCGACCTTCTGGCGGCAAGGTTGGGTGACCGGTAGCTAAACGTTCACGCTATTCCTTCGGGCATGGCTCGAGGCGCCGTCCTGCCGCAGGCTCCGATCCGCGCCGCCCGTCTGACCGAAGGGGCTGAGGCGTTCACCCAAGGCGGAACTGCCCAGGGGCGATGACTTTGGGGGGCGCCCTTCAACCTGCGCTGTCCCCGGGGTGGCCTCGGCGATCCCCTGGAACAGCTGGGGCGCCGTCGAGCAGCCGGCTCGATTTCGATGCGCGATTCTCGTCCGCGAATTCGATCGCGTGGAGATTCCCTGATCAGCAACTATGGATAATTCTTCGAATATTGCCGAGGTGCAGGGCAGTCGTCGGGGGCTCTGTCATGTATGCACATTCTCGCCCGGGGGCTGGGCGCGAGACATGGGAGCCGCTGGCGGATCACCTTGAGGAGGTCGGGCGTCGCGCGGCTGCTTTTGCGAGAAGCTTTGGGTGGATGGAGGCGGCGCGCGCCGCAGGCCTTCTGCATGACATTGGCAAGGCGTCGAACGCCTACCAAGCTTATATCGCCGCGCCCCAGGAGGGGGCGTCCAGAGGGCCTGATCATTCCACCGCCGGCGCACGGGAAGCTGAGAATCTCTATGGGCCGTACCTCGGGCGAATGCTCGCCTACGCCATCGCGGGCCATCACGGCGGCCTTCCAGACTTCAGGGATCTGGACCGCCGGGTTCGCGAGAAGGCGTTGGAAGACTGTACCCGCTGGCGCGAGGCCGTAAACAACCTGCCCGAGTGTGCAGCGCTCGTATCCAGGCGCAGCCGCCCTAACGTCCATCCGGGGTTCAGCGAGGCGTTCCTGATCCGGATGCTGTTCTCCTGCCTCGTAGACGCCGACTTTCTCGCCACAGAGCGATTCTACGAGCAACGCGAGCGTGAACCTCCAACCGACCTCGCCTTGCTGCAGGGGCGACTGATGTCGCGCCTAGCGGCGATGCGGCGCGACAACACGGAGCTGAACCGCAGGCGCTCGGAGGTTCTTGATCACGTGCTGCAAAAGGCGGGGCTGGAGCCCGGCCTGTTCACGCTCACGACGCCTACTGGTGGGGGAAAGACCCTGACGTCGCTCGCCTTCGCGCTGGAACACGCCCGCCTCCATGGCCTCAAGCGGGTGATCTACGTGATCCCCTATACGTCCATCATTGAACAGACGGCGGCGGTGTTTCGGGAGGTGCTCGATGCTCCGGAGGATGTGCTCGAGCACCATGCCAGCTTCGATTGGGAACCGCAGCGCCAGAGCACTGAGGAGGCGGACGATGAGGGACGCGCCGGCCTGACCAAGCTGCGCAGGGCCGCCGAGAACTGGGATGCGCCGATCATCGTCACAACGGCCGTCCAGTTCTTTGAAAGCCTGTTTGCACGCAGCCCGTCACGTTGCCGCAAACTGCACCGCATCGCGGAATCGGTGGTCATTCTCGACGAGGCGCAGACACTTCCTCTGCGACTGCTGCGTCCCTGTATGGCCGCGCTCAACGAGCTGGCGACGAACTACCGTACGAGCATCGTCCTCTGTACGGCTACCCAGCCCGCCTTACGTCTCTGCGACGGGTTCTCCGATGTTGGTCGTGCGCCGCGCGCCAGGCCGAAGAAGGTGGGTTTCGACATCGACGATAAGCGCGAACTCGCGCCTGACCCGAAGGGGCTCTTTGAAAGCCTGAAGCGGGTGGAGGTCGAACTGCGCGGGAAGACAGGGGACGACGAGGTCGCAGCGCGGTTCGCCGAGCAGCCGCAGATGCTGTGTATTGTCAATAACCGCCTCCATGCGCGCCGGCTGTTCGACCGCTTGAAGGCGGATCCGGACGTCGCGGAGGGCGTCCGGCACCTGACCACCCTGATGTGCCCGGCGCACCGCAGGGCCGTGCTCGCCGATGTCAGAACGCGCCTTGCGGGGGGCAGGGCGGTGCGGCTCGTGGCGACATCGCTCGTGGAGGCCGGCGTCGACGTCGATTTCCCCGAGGTCTGGCGCGCGATCACGGGGTTGGACTCGATCGCCCAGGCGGCCGGTCGCTGCAATCGTGAGGGGCGGCTGGTTCGGGGACGCACCGTCGTGTTCGAACCGGCGGACGCCGCGCCGCCAAGGGACCTTGAGCCGCTGATCGCCGCCGCGCAGAGCGTGTTCCGCCGAGGGCTGGACCCGCTCTCGTTGGAAGGCGTGCGGGCCTACTTTCAGGAGGTCTACTGGCTTCGCGGCGCCGATGCGATGGATCGGGCCGGCACGAGACGGAATCCGTGGTCCATTCTGCAGGCGCTTGAGGAGCGGGTCGACGGGCTCGAGTTCGAGTTCGAGACGATCGCGCGGGGGTTCCAGCTGATCGACGACGACCAAGCGACGGTCATCGTGCCTTATGACGCCCCGGCGCGGACAGCGCTGTCGCGCGTGGCGGCGATGGACCGACCTTCCGGCTTGGATTTGCGAAAGCTGCAGCAGTACGCCGTGTCGATCCCGCGCCGTGACCGGGACGCCTGGCTGGCCGCTGGCATTCTACGGCCTGTCAATCCGCGGCTCGGGGAGGCCTTGCTGGCGTTCCGGGACCTGGCGCACTACAGGGCCGACACGGGTGTGGATCTGTCCGAGCGGGACTGGCGCGACCCACTCGCAAACATCGTCGGAGACGCTGCGACCTAGATTTGACGCATCGACGTTCCGTGGCGTTGCGGCTTGGCCGTAAATATGTTCATCCTTCACTGGGGGGTGATCATGAACTACGGCGTCAGGCTTCATGTCTGGGGCGATCGGGCCTGTTTCACACGGCCCGAGATGAAGGTGGAGCGGGTCAGCTACGACGTCATGACGCCATCGGCGGCGCGTGGCCTGCTGGAAGCGATCTACTGGAAGCCAGCGATCCGATGGGTGGTGGATCGGATCCATGTTCTGAAGCCGATCCGCTTCCAGTCATTCCGACGCAATGAGGTCGGGGCCGTCGCCTCCGTTCGGTTGGCGCAATCGGCGATGAGGCGGGGCGACGTCAACGGCTTGGGTTTGGTGGTCAGCGATCACCGCCAGCAACGGGCGACCTTGCTACTTACTGACGTGGCCTACCTCATCGAGGCGCATTTCGAGCTGACCGATCGCGCCGGCGCCGACGCTGACCCGGCCAAGCACATCGCCATGTTCCAGCGCCGGGCGGAAAAGGGGCAGTGCTTCCACCGGCCTTGCTTCGGTGCGCGCGAGTTTCCAGCAGAATTCGCGCTTCTTCCGAGGGACGCGCCGCCGCCGCCCAACGAGTTGCCGGCCGACCAGCGGGACCGGGACCTCGGCTGGATGTTGCACGACATCGAGTTCCGGCCGGACGGCAGCGCCAAAGGCTCCATCTTCTTTCACGCCCGGCTGAAGGATGGGGTGCTTGATATCCGCGACTGCCTCGAACGCGACGGGCTCGTCAGATGATCCTGCAGGCCCTCGACCGCTATTATGATCGCATGGCGGCCCGGGGGGAGGCCGAGCCGTTCGGTTGGGGAACAGTTCCGATCGGCTGGGTCGTCGAGCTTTCCGCCAATGGGGAGCCCGTGGCCGTGCTTCCGCTGCTTGATCCGGACAGCAACCGCCCCCGGCCGCGACCCCTATCGGTTCCGGGGCCCGTGAAGCGCGCCTCCGGGATCGCGCCGAACCTGTTTTGGGACAAGACGGCTTACACGCTTGGCCGCACGGCTGGTGACGGCAAGCGCACGGCGCTCGAGCACGCTGCTTTCAAGCGGGCGATGCTGGACCTGATCAGCGACAGTGAGGACGCCGGCCTGGTGGCGCTGCGTCGCTTCCTCGAAACTTGGAATCCTGAGCGTTTTGACAGCGCGCCGTTCCGGCCCGAGATGCTCGATGGCAATCTGGTTTTCCGTCTGGGCGGCGAGCTCGGTTTCATACATGAGCGGCCAGCTGCGAAAGCTCTGCTCGAGCGGCACGCCGCCTCGGCTGCGGGGGAGGAGGGCGAGGACCAGTGCCTCGTCACCGGCGTGCGGTCATCGCCGCTGAGACTTCATCCGACCATCAAGGGCGTCTATGGCGCGCAGAGCGCAGGCGCGTCCCTGGTGTCGTTCAATCTCGACGCCTTCAAGAGCTACGGGCGCGAGCAGGGCGCAAATGCGCCGACATCTGCGGCGGCTGGACATCGGTACGGCGCGGCCTTGAATGCCATGCTGGCGCGAGGCAGCCGAAACCGGCTGCCCCGGACAATTGGCGACGCCACGGTGGTGTTCTGGGCGGATGCGTCGGGGGCTGATGAAACTGCGGCCGCAGCCGCGGAGAGCTGGTTTGCACAGGTTTTTTCCGCTCCGGACGGTTACGAGGACGATGGTGACGCTGGCCAGACCGCAAAGCTTCGCGATGCCCTGGTCGCGCTGGCGGAAGGCCGAGGCCAGGACATTGATCCGAAACTGAAGCGCGGCGTCCGGTTCCATGTTCTCGGGCTGGCGCCCAATGCTGCGCGGCTGGCCGTGCGGTTCTGGCTCTCCGACACGTTTGAGGCCTTCGCCGCATCAGCCCTGGCCCATCTGGAGGATGTCTCGATCGAGCCGCGGCCGGGTGGCTGGCCGCCAGGGGGCGGTGCGCCGTCGTTATGGCGGTTGCTGATCAGGACGACGGCGGCGCAGGAAAAGCCGGAGAACGTGCCGCCGCTGTTGGCCGGTGAGGTCATGCGCGCCGTTCTTGGCGGCGGCTCATATCCGCGGTCCTGGCTGATGGCCGCCCTCATGCGCCTGCGCGCGGGGGACGATCCGGCGACCGGCTGGCACGCTGCGGCGATCAAGGCCTGCATCAATCGGCAGAACCGCGTCGGCCGTAGGGCCGGCGATCGTGCGAAGGAGGATCTCCCGGTGGCGCTCGATCCGGATCACGACAACACGGCTTACCAGCTCGGCCGGCTCTTCGCCGTGCTGGAAGCGGCCCAATACGCCGCGCTTGGGCGGGTGAATGCGACTGTCGCCGACCGCTACTACGGTTCGGCTTCGGCGACGCCAGCGCGGGTGTTTCCGACCCTGCTGCGCAATGCGCGACACCACGTTTCGGACGCGAAGAAGCGAGGCGGTGGCGGTTGGGTCGAACGGAAGCTGGACGAGGTTATTGCGCGCCTCCCGCCTGATCTGCCCGCGACCCTGACCCTCGAGGACCAGGGGCGCTTTGCTGTTGGCTACTACCACGAGCGTGCGTCACGGCCGCCAAAGGTCAGTGTGGAGGACGAGAACGCCGCAACTGAGGACGCCCAAGCCTGAACCGGAGGATCGCCCATGACGACCACTGCGCTCTCACGCCGTCATGAGTTCGTGCTGTATTTTGATGTGACTGACGGGAACCCGAACGGTGACCCGGACGCCGGCAACATGCCTCGCATCGACCCGGAAACCGGCCACGGACTGGTGTCGGACGTCTGTCTGAAGCGAAAGGTCCGGAACTACGTTGAGCTTGCGAAAGGCGATGCGCCGGGCTTCCGCATCTATGTGACGGAAGGGGCGATCCTCAATGAAAAGCATCGGGAGGCGTACATCGCTCACCCCGAGGCGGCCTCGGAAGATCGTAAGCAGGGCAAGATCAATCCCAAGAACGACGAGGCCGCCGCCCTGGTTCGCCGCTTCATGTGCGAAAACTTCTTCGATGTGCGTACATTCGGCGCCGTGATGTCCACCGGCGTCAACGCCGGTCAGGTCCGGGGCCCGGTGCAACTGGCGTTCGCACGCTCCGTGGAGCCTGTGCTCCCGCTGGAAGTTTCGATCACCCGGATGGCGGCCACAAATGAGGCCGAGAAGGCGCAGCGGGAGTCAGGATCGAACGTTGAGGAGAAGCGTGGCGACGCCCGGACGATGGGGCGAAAGCATGTGATCCCCTACGGCCTCTATCGCGCCTGCGGCTATGTTTCCGCGTCTCTGGCCTCCCAGGGGCCTAAGGCCACTGGGTTCTCGGAGCAGGATCTGGCGCTGCTCTTCCGCGCCCTCTGGGACATGTTCGAACACGACCGGTCTGCGGCTCGCGGTGTGATGTCGACGCGCAAGCTCGTGGTCTTTCGCCACCCGACCGCGCTGGGCGTGACCCACGCGGGGAAGCTTTTTGCGCGGGTGGAGCATGCCCGCGCCGGAGCGGAGGGCCCAATTCCCGTCAATGATCGTCGCAGCGACAACATCGCCCCAGCCCGCCGCTTCGAGGACTATGTCATCACGGTCGACCGCGAAGGCCTGCCAGATGGCGTCGAAGTCTTTGAGGACGAGGAAATTTTCGCGGCGATGCCCCTGACGGCCGGATAGCGGAGCCGGATCTTGCCGACTGTGGCTCCCCCCTTAGCGTCACGGGACATTGAGGAGGCGCTGATACCGCTGTCGGCCCTGCAGCACTGGCTGTTCTGCCCGAGGCAGGCGTCGCTCATCCACGTCGAGCGCATATGGGCGGAGGACCACGCGACGGCTGAGGGGCGATTGCTACATGCTGAGGTGGATCGGGGGCGGAGCGAAACGCGTCCTGGCTTCCGGGTCGCGCGCAGTGTTCAGATCCGATCTCTCGCCCTTGGGGTCGTCGGCAGGGCGGACGTTGTGGAGTTGCGCCTGGGCGCCGACGGCGATCCGATCCCGTTTCCCGTCGAGTACAAGCGCGGCAAGCCGAAGGCGCATCGCGCCGACGAAGTGCAGCTCTGCGCTCAAGCTATCTGTCTTGAGGAGGCCTTCGCCGTGGCCGTCACCGAAGGCGCCCTGTTTTATGGCGAAGGCAGGCGGCGGATCCACGTCACTTTTGATGCAGACCTGCGGGCCCTGACGGCCAAGGTGGCGGCTGAGGCGCGTCAGGCCTTGCTGAACGGCGTCACGCCCAGACCTGTCCTGACCTCCGCATGCCGGCTCTGCTCCCTGCATTCGGCCTGCCGGCCCGAGCCTCTGGAACGACCGCCAGCGGTTAGGACATGGCTCGCCCGCCGTATCCGGTCAGTCCTTGCGGTCGAGCCAGGGTCAGGCTCGCC
>Ga0065721_10050232_pt1 | contig 21961 bp, 19 predicted proteins | sample Mesricmetagenome_FD_59108 | JGI IMG/M metagenome (GOLD analysis project Ga0065721, IMG submission 59108) | Mesophilic microbial community from rice straw/compost enrichment Sample: eDNA_1 v2 (version 2) | ecosystem: Engineered > Solid waste > Grass > Composting > Bioreactor | place: USA: Davis...
ACGCCATCCAGCCGCCGCAACCCGCCACCCTGGAAAGCGCGCGCGACCAGATCGTCCAGGAACTGCGCGACGAGGACGCCAAGGGCGCGACCTACGCGTCTGTCCAGGCCTTCGAGAAGGCCCGCCAGGAAGGCAAGAACCTGGCCGACGCGGCGCGCGAGGCCAAGGCCCGCGTGGTCGACCTGCCGCCGGTGACCCAGGACGGCCGCCTGCCCAACGGTCAGCCGCTGAACGCCCCGGAACAGGTCTTCTCTTCGGCCTGGAGCCTGACCAAGGGCGGCGAAAGCGACGTGATCGACGTCGGCCAGGGCCAGTACTTCGCCGTTCGGGTCAACGACATCCGTCCCGCCGCCCTGCCCCAGCTGTCGGAGGTGCGCGAGCCTCTGGCGCAGGAATGGACCCGTCGCGAGGTCATGCGCCGCGTCTCGGCCAAGGCCGAGGAGCTGGCCGGCCGCGTTCGCGCGGGCGAGGACATCGCCGCGGTCGCCCGCTCGGCCGGGGCGACTCTGACGACGCGTCAGCGCGTCGCTCGCGACCGCGCGACCCAGGAAGCCATCGGCCAGGGCGTGCTCCAGGGCCTGTTCGGCCAGGGCAAGGGCCAGGTCTTCTCCCAGCCCGCGTCGCAGACCGCCTACGCCGTCGGTCGGGTGGACGCGATCCATGCCGCCGATCCGGCCGTCGCCGGTCCCGCCGCCGAACGCGCCCGCGACCGCATCGCCCAGGACCTGGTGCAGGCCATGGTCGAGACCACCTTCAACGCCGGCGCGGCCAAGGCCCGCGCCAAGAACGACCCCGCCCTGGCGCGTCAGGCCCTGGGCCTGCCCGAGCAGGCGCCAGCGCCCGCGCGATGACCGCGACCGAAAGGGAGGCGCCCTCCGCCGCCGCCTTTATCGACGGCCTTCGGGCCGGCCGGCCGCAGGTCGTCGTGCGCAGGGTGATCGACGACCTGGAGACGCCGGTCTCGGCCTTCCTGAAGCTGGGCCGCGACCGGCCCTACGCCTGCCTGCTGGAATCGGTCGAGGGCGGCGCCGTGAAGGGCCGGTATTCGATCCTGACGCTGGACCCCGACGTGGTCTGGCGCTGTCGGGGCGAAACGGCCGAGCTGGCCCGTGGGCGGGCGATCGCCGACGGGCGGTTCACACCCGAACCCGCGAAGACGCTGGAGTCGCTGCGCGCGCTGATCGCCGCCTCGCGGTTCGATCTGCCGGAGGACCTGCCGCCGATGGCCGCCGGCCTTTTCGGCGTATTCGGCTACGACATGGTCCGCCTGCTGGAGCCGCTGGGCGCGCCCAATCCCGATCCCCTGAACCTGCCCGACGCGGTCCTGACCCGCCCGTCTCTGGTCGCCATCTTCGATTCGGTGAAGCACGAGATCGTCCTGGTCGCGGCCGCCTACCCCGATGCGGGAGACGCGCCCGAGGCGGCCCATGCCGCGGCGCTGGCGCGTCTCGACGCTTTCGAAGCCGCCCTGCGCGAGCCCCTGCCCGCGCGGACTTCTCCTCATCCGACGGACCCGCCCGCATTCGCTTCTCCGGTCGATGAAGCCGGGTTCGGCGCGATGGTCGCCCGGGCCAAGGACTACATCGCCGACGGCGACATCTTCCAGGTCGTCCTCAGCCACCGCTTCTCGGCGCCGTGGGCGGAGGACCCGTTCGCCTTCTACCGGTCGCTGCGTCGCCAGAACCCGTCGCCCTACCTCTTCTACCTGAACTTCGAGGGCTTCCAGCTGGCCGGGTCCAGCCCGGAGATTCTGGTCCGGCTGAAGGACGGCGAGGTCACCATCCGGCCCCTGGCCGGCACCCGCGCGCGCGGCGCCACGCCCGAACTCGACAAGGCTTTGGAAGTCGAACTCCTTGCCGATCCCAAGGAGCGGGCCGAGCACCTGATGCTTCTGGACCTCGGGCGCAACGATGTCGGCCGGGTCGCCGCGCCCGGCACCGTCGAGGTCACCGAGAGCTTCGTGGTGGAGCGCTACAGCCAGGTCATGCACATCGTCTCCAACGTGCGCGGCCGAGCCGATCCGAAGCTGGACGCCGTCGACACCCTGCTGGCCGCCCTGCCCGCCGGCACCCTGTCGGGCGCGCCCAAGGTGCGGGCGATGGAGATCATCGACGAGTTGGAAAGCGAGAAGCGCGGCGTCGGCTATGGCGGCGGCGTGGGCTACATCTCGGCCGGCGGCGAGGCGGACATCTGCATCACCCTGCGCACCGCCCTGTTCGCGGACGACCGGATCTTCGTCCAGGCCGGCGCGGGCGTGGTCGCCGACAGCGATCCCCGGGCCGAATACGCCGAAACCGTCGCTAAGGCGCGGGCGCCGATGCGGGCGGCGGACGACGCCTGGCGCTTTCGCGTCGGAAACCGCTAGGAGCCGTAGGTCGGCGGGGCTTCCACGATCGTCACGCCCGGCCCCGCGATCACCATTCCCGCCATCAGAAGAGCGGCTGCGGCGGCCAGGGAAGCTGCGCCCAGCGCCCGCGCGCTGTTGAAGGCGACAGGCGTCGGCTCCGCGAGAAGCCGCTTCGCCTGGGCGATGTTCGCGGCGGCGTCGGTCATGGCTTTCCCCCGTGCAGAGCGTGCCATAACGGGACGAATTGGTTAACGCGCGCTTTATCGCCACGCCCGCTTGGCGGAACGGCGCGCCGGGCCTAGAAGCCGGATCATGATCCTGGTCGTCGATAACTACGACAGCTTCACCTACAACCTCGTCCACTACCTCGCGGAGTTGGGCGCGCCGACGCATGTCGTGCGCAACGACGATCTGACGACAGACGAGGCGTGGGCGCTGAACCCGCAGGCCGTGCTGTTGTCGCCGGGCCCTTGCGCGCCCGACCAGGCGGGGATCTGCCTGCCGTTGATCGCCAACGCGCCCGTCGACATGCCCATCCTGGGCGTCTGCCTGGGCCACCAGTCGATCGGTCAGGCCTTCGGCGGCGAGGTGGTGCGCGCCAAGGCCCTGATGCACGGCAAGACCTCGCCGATCGTACACGCCGGCCAGAGCCTGTTCCACGGCCTGCCGTCGCCCTTCACCGCGACGCGCTACCACTCCCTGGCGGTGCGGCGCGAAACCCTGCCGGCCGATCTGGAGGTCACGGCCTGGACGGCGGACGGCGAGATCATGGGCCTGCAGCACCGCAGCCGACCGATTCACGGCGTGCAGTTCCACCCGGAATCCATCGCCACGGAGCACGGCCACGCCATGCTGGCCAACTTCCTGGACATCGCCGGCGTGAAGCGCCTCGCGGCCGCCTGACATGGCCGACGGGTTCAAGCCCATCCTCGCCCGGCTGGTCGAGGGCCAACCGCTGACGTCCGATCAGGCGCACGATTTCTTCGCCGCCTGCCTGCGGGGCGAGCCCACCCCGTCCCAGGTCGCCGCCGCCGTCACCGCCATGCGGATGCGCGGCGAAACGGTCGAGGAGATCGCCGCCTTCGCCCGCGCCATGCGCGAGGCGGCGCTGACGCTGGACCATCCGCATGAGGTCATCGACACCTGCGGCACCGGCGGCGACGGCCAGCACACCTACAACATCTCCACCGCCGCGGCCCTGGTCCTGGCCGGCGCGGGGGTGAAGGTCGCCAAGCACGGCAATCGGGCGATGTCTTCGAAATCAGGATCTTCCGACGTGCTGTCGATCCTGGGCGTGAATCTGATGGCGTCGCCCGAGCGACAGAGGCAGGCGCTGGATGAGGCCGGTATCTGCTTCCTGTTCGCCCCCGCCTATCACGGCGCCATGCGGCACGTCGGTCCGGTGCGCGCCGAGATCGGTTTCCGCACGGTTTTTAATCTTCTCGGCCCGCTTTCGAACCCGGCGTCCGCAAGGCGTCAGGTGATGGGCGTCTATGACCCGCGCTTGCTGGAGCCGCTGGCCGAGGTGCTGGGGCGGCTCGGCGCCGTGCGCGCCTGGACCGTTCATGGCCAGGGCCTCGACGAACTGGCGACGTCCGGCCCGACGGAGGTCGCGGAATGGAAGGACGGCGCCGTCCGCCGCTTCCAGGTGACGCCGGAAGATGCGGGCCTGCCGCGTGCCTCGATTGACGCCATCCGCGGTGGCGACGCCGAGGAGAACGCCGAGGCCCTGCGCGATGTGCTGGCCGGTGCGCCGGGCCCCTATCGCGACATCGTGCTGCTGAACGCCGCCGCCGCCCTGGTCGTCGCCGACCGCGCCGCCGATCTGGCCGAGGGCGCCGCCCTTGCGGCACGGTCCATCGACGAGGGCGCGGCCGCCCTGGCGCTCGCCCGCTTGGCCGAGATCACCTCCGGGCCCCCGGAACCGGACGAGGAAACATGACCGACGTTCTGGCCCGTATCGCCGCCTACAAGCGCGAGGATGTCGCCGCCCGCAAGGCCGAGACCTCACAGGACGCTGTCGAGGCCCTGGCCCGCGCCGCGACGGCGCCCCGCGGTTTCCGCGACGCCCTGGCTCGCGTCGGCGAGGAGACCGGCCGCCCTGCCCTGATCGCCGAAATCAAGAAGGCCAGCCCGTCGAAGGGCCTGATTCGCCCCGACTTCGATCCGCCCGCCCTCGCTCGCGCCTACGCCGCCGGTGGCGCGGCCTGCCTGTCGGTGTTGACCGATGGTCCCAGCTTCCAGGGCGACGACGCCTATCTGGCCCAGGCGCGAGAGGCGACAGCCCTGCCCTGCCTGCGCAAGGACTTCCTGGTCGATCCCTGGCAGGTCGCCGAGAGCCGGGCGTTGGGCGCGGACTGCATCCTGATCATTCTGGCCATGGTCGACGACGGGCTGGCGGCCGACCTGCTGAGCGAGGCCGAGCGTTTCGGCATGGACGCCCTGATCGAGACCCACGACGAGGCCGAAATGGCGCGCGCCTGTAAGCTGGGCGGCGATCTGGTCGGCGTCAATAATCGCTCCCTGCGCACCTTCGATGTGGACCTGGAAACGACCGAGCGCCTGTCGATGCTGAGCCCGGTCAAGGCGCTGCTGGTCGCCGAGAGCGGCATCTTCACGCCCGATGACGTCGAACGCGTGGCCGCCGCCCACGCCCAGGCCATTCTGGTCGGCGAGAGCCTGATGCGCCAGACGGATGTCGAGGCCGCGACACGGACCCTGCTCGCCGCCTGACTCGTGGCGATGAACGCCGTTAAGTTGACATTAGGAAGGAACACTTACAGAACATCGCCAATGTTCACGGCCCGTTCCGATTCTGACGGCGGGCGCATGAGGGGCCAGGCGATGCTTACGCGCAAGCAGCACGAACTGCTGATGTTCATCCACGAACGCATCCAGGAGACGGGCGTCTCCCCCTCGTTCGACGAGATGAAGGAAGCGTTGGACCTGGCCTCCAAGTCCGGCATCCACAGGCTGATAACCGCCCTGGAGGAGCGCGGCTTCATCCGCCGGCTGGCGCACCGCGCGCGCGCTCTCGAGGTGATGAAGCTGCCGGAACAGGCGACGGCCGGCGCGCCGCGCGGCCACGCCGGCTTCAAGCCGGGCGTGATCCAGGGCGGGGGGCGTCCGAAGGTCGCGGAGCCGGCGAACGACAGCCGCGAGCTGCCCCTGATGGGCAAGATCGCCGCCGGCACCCCCATCGACGCCATCGAACACGAAACCGCCCGCTATCCGGTCCCCGAGGCCATGTTGGGCTCCGGCGAGCATTACCTGCTGGAGATCGAGGGCGATTCCATGATCGAGGCGGGCATCCTCAACGGCGACATGGTGGTCATCCGATCGACCGACAACGCCGTCTCCGGCGAGATCGTCGTGGCCCTGGTGGAAGGCGAGCAGGCGACGCTGAAGCGGCTGCGCAAGCGCGGCGCCTCCATCGCGCTGGAGCCAGCCAACCGGAATTACGAGACCAAGATCTACGGCTCCGACCAGGTCGCGGTCCAGGGCAAGCTGGTCGGCCTCATCCGTCGCTATCACTGACGCCGGACCGGCTCCAGGGCCGATCTCCGCGCACTGCGTTGCTCCATAGGGCGCGCCACTGGCCGTCCGCTCGCCAAAGCTCGACGGCTCCGCCGCGCCGGAAGTCGATGGCGTCCAGCAGCAGCCGACCATCGCAGGCGGCGGGCACACTCTCGACCGTCGTGCGAACCGCGACCACCTCGGCCGAGCGGCACAGCGCCTCCAGGCGCTCCGCGCCCAGGGCCCGCCGGCCCCAAGCCAGGGCTACCGGGCCTTCTGACGTCGGCGCACAGCTGGTTCGGTCGCACGCCCATCCCTCCGGCGTCGGGGCTTGCGCCTCCAATCCGCGCCGGCGTGTCCACATGTCGACCGCATAGGTCCGCACCTCCGGGCGCACCACGACGGCCTCCCGTCCGTCTCGATAGGCGGCGTTGGCGGCGCCCTCGCCGATCCAGATGTCCGGCGCCGGCGGGCGCGGCCACACCAGAACCGCAGCCGCCAACGGCAATCCGATCCAGCGCAATCGGCCCTGCCACAGGCAGACCAGCAGGACGCCGAGGAAGGCGACGGGCAGGGCCGCGGCCGGCGCGCTGGGCACGGTTCGCACCGCGCCCGGCAGGTCCGCCGTCCATCGCCCAATCGCCAGCATGACGTCCACGCCCCATCCCGCGACCGCGAGGAACGGCCCGCCGAACCCCAGCGGCTCCAGCGCCGCGCCCAGGGCCAGGGCCGGCATCAGGATGAAGTCCGCGACCGGCGAGACGCCCAGGTTGGCGACCAGGCCGTACATGGCTGTGCGGTTGAAATGCTGCATGGCGAACGGCCCCGTCGCCAGTCCGGCCACGACGCTGGCCGCCACGGCCGCCGCGACCCAGCCGCCGAACCTCTGGACGGCGACGATGACGAGGGGCGCCGATATCTCCCGCGTCCGCTTGGGCCAGGCCTCGACCAGGGCCACCAGGGCGGCGGTCGCTGCGAAGGACATCTGAAACCCGGGCGTCATCACCGCTTCGGGTTGGAGCAGCAGCACCAGAAAGGCCGCGACCGCCAGGCCGTGCATGGTGATCGCCTGGCGATCCAGCAGGACGGCCAGGAAGGCGATGGAGGCGGTGATGGCGGCGCGCTCGGCCGGCGGCGGCGCGCCGGCGACGACCAGATAGGTCCCCACGGCGACAAGCCCCGCCACCGCGGCCACCTTCTTGCCCGGAACCCGCAGGGCCAGCCATGGCCAGGCGGCGACGCCCAGCCGGACCGCGAAGAAGACGAAGCCGCCGACGATGGCCATGTGCAGGCCCGACACCGAAAGGATGTGCGCCAGGCCGGAATCCCGCATCAGGTCCAGATCCTCCTGGCTGATCCAGGTCTCATGGCTGGTGGTCATGGCGGCTGCGATCCCGCCCGTCCGCTCGCCCAGCCGCGCCACGATCCGTTGCGCCAGGGCATATCGCAGCCCGTTGACCTTCATTTCCGCCTCAAGACGCCAGGGCGGCGGCGGCAGGGCCGCCGGCCGCGTGTCCGCCAAGGCGAACACCACCCCGCCCATCCCCTGGAAATAGGCGTTGCGGGCGAAGTCGTAAGCGCCGGGGCTGGCCGGCGCAGGGGGCGGGTTCAACAGGCCGAAAAGCCGGATCGGCGCGCCCGGCGGCGGGGGCTCGCCCTTCACCGTCGCGCGGAGCCGAACCGGCGTCGCCTCGGGCGCCAGCCCCTCGATCCAGACCGGCGCCAGAACGACCCGCGCGCCGTTGGCGCCCGGACTGTCGACGTCGATGACCCACCCTTCGACGACAGTCGGTTCCGCAAGGCTCGGCGCGACCGGCGCCTCCACGATCAACGCCCGTCCCTTGGCGACCGCGAGGCCCAGGGCGAAGCAGGCGATCAACAGCAGAGGCAGGGTGGCCTTGCGTTCGAAGCCGGCCCGCCGCGCCGCCATCCACCCGCCAGCGGTGACCGTCGCCGCAAGCGCGAGCGGCCACAACGGAGGCTCCGCCCTGAAAGCGAAATAGACCGCGCAGCCTCCGCCGAAGGCCACAGGGGTCCACAACCGCCATCTCAGGGTCTGCGCCTGGACCTCGTCGCCCGCCCACGCCCGGATTCGCCGCCAAGGGGTGGGCTTTGCCGCAGCGGGGGGTATAAGGGCCTCGCTTACGGACCCCTCCCCCATGACCTCGCCTTCCTCGACCGTCGTCACGCGCTTCGCCCCTTCGCCGACCGGCTATCTCCATATTGGAGGCGCTCGCACGGCGCTTTTCAACTGGCTGTATGCAAAGGCGCACGGTGGACGTTTCCTGATCCGCATCGAGGACACCGATCGCGAGCGTTCGACCGACGCCGCGGTGAAGGCGATCTTCGACGGACTGAGCTGGCTGGAACTGTTCGCGGATGAGGAGCCGGTCTTCCAGTTCGCGCGCACCGACCGCCATCGCGAGGTCATCGACCAACTTCTGGACGCGGGCGCCGCCTATCGCGACTTCACCTCCGCCGAGGAAACCGCGCGCCTGCGCGACGCGGCCAAGGTGGAGAAGCGTCCCTTCGAATCTCCCTGGCGCGACCGCCAGCCGACCGTCGATGATCTGGCCCTGCCGCATGTCGTGCGCTTCCGCCGCCCGCAGGGTGCGACCGTCGTCGTCGAGGATCAGGTTCAGGGACGGGTCTCCTGGGCGACCGACGACCTGGATGACCTCGTGCTGCTACGTTCGGACGGAGCGCCGACCTACAATCTGGCCGTGGTGGTGGACGACCACGACATGGGCGTGACCCACGTCATCCGCGGCGACGACCACCTGAACAACGCGGCCCGCCAGAGCCTCATCTATGACGCCCTGGGGTGGGACCGTCCCGCCTTCGCCCACATCCCCCTGATCCACGGCCCGGACGGCGCCAAGCTGTCGAAGCGTCACGGCGCCCAGGCCGTGCATGAATACGCCGACATGGGCTATCTGCCCGAGGCGATGCGCAACTATCTGGCCCGTCTGGGCTGGGCGCACGGCGACGACGAACTGTTCAGCGACGAACAGGCCATCGCCTGGTTCGACTTCAAGGGCATAGGCAAGGCGCCGGCCAGGCTGGACTTTGACAAGCTGGCGCACGTGAACGCCCACTGGCTGCGGCTTGCAGACGACGAGCGCCTGGCCAAGCTGACGCTGGACGTCCACCTACATCGGGGCCGCGCGCTGCAGGAGAACGACGAGGCGCGCCTCCAGCGCGCCATGCCCTTCGTCAAGGATCGCGCCAAGACCGTGCTGGAACTGGCGGATCAGACCGAATTCGTCCTGAAGGCGCGCCCCCTGACCCTCGATGAAAAGGCGCGCACGCTGCTCGCCGGCGAGACGCTCGAGCGGCTGGCCCGCCTGCGCGAACGACTGAGCCTGTTCGCCTCCTGGGACGTCTTCGCCCTTGAGGTGGAAATGAAGGCCTTCGCCGAGGCCGAAGGGGTGGGCTTCGGCAAGATCGGCCCCCCGATGCGCGCCGCCCTTACCGCCGGGTCAACTTCACCCGACATCGCGAAAACTTTGGCGGCCCTCGGTCGCGACGAAAGTCTCGGGCGCTTGGATGATGCGCTGCAACAGACTAAGTGACACCCACAAACCAGACAGCGCCCGACGCCTCCCCGCGCCCGGACGTCATTTTGCAAAGGGGCATTGATGACTGACCAAGCCAAAACCGCCACCCTCGAGTTCGAGGGCAAGAGCGTCGATCTGCCGGTGCTGTCGGGCTCGACCGGTCCGGACGTGATCGATATCAGGAAGCTCTATGGCGGCACGGGCGCCTTCACCTTCGATCCGGGCTTCACCTCGACCGCCGCCTGCGAGTCGGGCCTGACCTATATCGATGGCGATGCGGGCGTCCTGCTTCACCGCGGCTATCCGATCGACCAGTTGGCGTCCAAGTCGAACTTCGTCGAGGTCTGCCACCTGCTGCTGCACGGCGAACTGCCGACCGCCGCGCAGTACGAGAAGTTCGAAAACAGCATCACCATGCACACGATGCTGCACGCCCAGTTCGACCGCTTCTTCGAAGGCTTCCGCCGCGACGCGCACCCGATGGCCATCATGGTCGGCACCGTCGGCGCCCTGTCGGCCTTCTATCACGACAGCCTGGACATCCATGATCCGGTCCAGCGCGACATCTCGGCCATCCGCCTGATCGCCAAGATGCCGACGATCGCGGCCCGGGCCTATAAATACCACATCGGCCAGCCGTTCGTGTCGCCGCGCAACGACCTGTCCTACGCCGAGAACTTCCTGCGCATGTGCTTCGCCGTGCCGGCCGAGGACTATCACGTCGATCCGGCCCTGGTGCGCGCCATGGACCGCATCTTCATCCTGCACGCCGACCACGAGCAGAACGCCTCCACCTCGACCGTCCGTCTGGCCGGCTCGTCGGGCGCCAATCCCTTCGCCTGCATCGCCGCCGGCATCGCCTGCCTGTGGGGTCCGTCGCACGGCGGCGCCAACGAGGAGGCGCTGAACATGCTCAAGGAGATCGGCACGCCGGAGAAGATCCCGGAGTTCATCGCCGGGGTGAAGGACCGCAAGTACAAGCTGATGGGCTTCGGCCACCGCGTGTACAAGAACTACGACCCGCGCGCGAAGGTCATGCAGCAGTCGGCCTATGAGGTCCTGGCCGCCACGGGCCGCGAGAACGATCCGCTGTTCCAGGTCGCCAAGGAGCTGGAAGCGGTCGCGCTGAAGGACGACTACTTCGCCGAGCGCAAGCTGTTCCCGAACGTCGACTTCTATTCGGGCATCACCCTGTCGGCCATGGGCTTCCCGACCACCATGTTCACGGTTCTGTTCGCCCTGGCGCGCACCGTGGGCTGGATCGCCCAGTGGCAGGAAATGATGGCCGATCCGTCGCAGAAGATCGGCCGCCCGCGTCAGCTGTACACGGGCCCGACCGAACGCGACTACGTCGCCATCGACCAACGCGGCTGATCTTCACCGCGTGAAATTGCAGAACGCCGGGGCGAAAGCTCCGGCGTTTTTCATGCGGGAGATGTCTTGGCGGCCTTCCGCCCGACGATCTCCAGCACCACCTCGGCGGCGATGTCCGAAGGGTCGCGTCCGTCAGCGCCCATCAGCGCCAGCGCCTCCGTCTGACGGCGGGCCTGGTCGCCGGCGGCCGCCGGGTCGGTCAGCAGACGCCCCACGGCTGCCACCAGCGCATCGGGCGTGGCGTCATGCTGGATGAACTCGGGCGCGATCCGCTGGTCGGCAGCGATATTGAACAGGGTGATGTGCCGGGCGGTCACCAGGCGCTTCATCAGGGCGTAGCTCAGGCCGTCGATCCTGTAGGCGATCACCATGGGCACGCCAGCCAGCGCCAGTTCGGTGGAGACCGTGCCGCTGGTGGCCAAGGCCGCCGTCGCGGCCTTCATGGCGTCGTACTTCTCGGCTTCCTCGACCAGATGAACCCGGAAGGGCCAGGCCGCCGCTCGAGCCCTGACATCGTCGGCGACCGTGCCGGCGACGACGACCGCTGTCTCCAGCGCGGGAAGCACCCTCTTCAACCGCCGGATGGTCGCCTCGTAGACGGGCGTCATCCGTTGGATCTCGCTGGGCCGGCTGCCGGGGAGGACCAGGAGCAGCGGCGCTTCGGCAGCGATCCCGTGCCGGGCGCGGAAGGCCGTCCCGTCCGCCCCGCTCATGTCCACGTGAAGGGCGGAGGATCCGACCACGGTCGTCGGCAGTCCCGACTTCTCGAACCAGGGCGCGTCGAAGGCATAGAGCGCCAGCAGATGGTCCACCGCCCCCGCCAGCGTCTTCGCCCGCCCTGGCCGGGACGCCCAGACCTGCGGGCCCACATATTTGATCAGCGGGATCGCCGGCTGCGCCGCCCGGATCGCCTTGGCGACGCGGATGGTGAAGCCCCAGCTGTCGATCAGCACCACGGCGTCCGGCTTCTCGCGCGCCGCCAGGGCCGCGGTCTCTGCGACCCGCTGTTTCACCCGACCATAGGCGCGCAAGCCCTCGATCCAACCAAGGATCGACAGTTCGGCGATGTCGAAGGGGCTCTCCACGCCCTCGGCCGCCATGCGGGGGCCGCCGACGCCGACGAACGCGACGCCGTCGCCCAGCCGCGCCTTCAAGGCCCGCGCCAGGCCGGCGCCCAGCACGTCGCCCGAGGCCTCGGCCGCCACAAGCATGATCTTCAGCGGCCGGTTCACCGGCTCTCGCCCCAGACGTACAGGCCCAGCCGGTCCGCCGCCGCGATGACGGCCGGCCGGTCGATCAGGATCAACCGTCCCGCGACGCCGCCGACGCCCGCCAGCCCGGCCGCGGCGGCCAGTTCGAGCGTCCGGGCGCCGATCACCGGCATATCCACGCGCAGGTCCTGGATCGGCTTGGGCGCCTTGCCCAGCGCGCCCTTCCGAGCCGACGGCGAGCCGCGCAGGTCGGCGGGCAGCCCCGCGACGCGGATCAGCATCGCGTCGGTGCCCTCCTGGGCCTCCACCGCCAACACCAGGCCATCGCACACGACCGCGCCCTGGCCGATGTCCAGTTCCCCGGACTTTTCCGCCACATGCAGGGCCTTCCTCAGGTCCTCTAGCTGCTCCGGCGTCGGCGCGACGGCGCCGAGGGCGCCCGCCGGGAGGGTGTCGCCGCCCAGGATGTCGTCCGCCCCCTCGACCGCGAAACCCTCCGCTTCGAAGACCGACAGAATCTTGCGCAGCAAGGCGTCGTCGCCCTTGGCGGCGGCCGAGACGATCCCGGGCAGCAGAGTCGCGCCTTTGAAGTCGGGCTTCAACGTCTTGAAATCCGGCCGATTAACGATGCCGGCCAGGCACACCGCCTGGCAGCCGGCCTTCTTCAGCGCCTTCAGGATCGCGCCGATCTGCGCCATGCCGAAATCGTCGCCGGGCCAGCGGACCAGATGCGGATCGGCGAAACCTTCCAGCCGGACGACATAGATCGGCCGCCCCTCGGCCTCGCAGCGCTGGGCCACCGCCTGGGGCAGGTCGCCGCCGCCGGCGATCAGGCCCAGCTTCAGGCCGCTCATTCGGCGTTCGGCAGGCACAGCGGACGCCGGCCGCCCTCGCGGATGAAGGCGATGATCTCGACGATCTCGGGCAGGTCTGAATAGCGCTCTGCGACGCCGTCGATCCGCCCGGCGAACTCGCCCTCGGCCTCGAACAGGTCGCGATAGGCGGCCAGCAGCCGACGCACCTGGTCCTTGCCGTAGCCCTTGCGCTTCAGGCCGATCAGATTCAGGCCGCGCAGCCGCGCGTGGTTGCCCCAGGCTGATCCGTAGGGAATGACGTCGCGCGTCACGGCCGCCAGGCCGCCGATGATCGCCCCCTGCCCCACCCGGCCGTTCTGATGGACGGCGCACAGACCGCCCAGGAAGACCCGGTCTCCGACCTGGGCGTGGCCGCCCAGGGTCGCATTGTTGGCCATAACGACGTTGTCGCCGACCACGCAGTCGTGGCCGATGTGGGCCCCCGTCATGAACAGGTTGTTCGACCCGACGACCGTAACGCCCGTTCCCTGCGGAGTGCCGCGATTGAAGGTGCAGTGCTCGCGGATCAGGTTGTTCGCGCCGATCTCCAGGCGCACGGGCTCGCCCTTGTAGCCATTGTGCTGCGGATCGCCGCCGATCACGGCGAACGGGTGGATGGTCGTACCGGCCCCGACGACCGTGTCCTGCTGGACCACGACGTGGCTGACCAGGCGAACACCCTTGCCCAGAATGACGTTCGGTCCGACCGTGCACCACGGTCCGATCTCCACCCCCTCACCAAGGGTCGACGACGGATCGATCAGCGCGGTCGGGTGGACGGTCATCAGGCGGCAGGCTCCGCCACGGTCACGACCATGGCCATGAACTCGGCCTCCGCCGCCAGCTTGCCGTCGATGAAGGTCTCGCCGCGGAACTTGTAGGCGTCGCCCCGCGCCTTGATGACCTTGACCTCCATCCGCAGCTGGTCGCCCGGCCTCGCGGGCTTCCTGAAGCGAACCCCGTCGATCGACATGAACATGATGACCTTGTCGGCAACCGCAACGTCCAGGCTCTTTGACATCAGCAGGGCGCCGGTCTGGGCCATGGCCTCCACGATCAGCACGCCGGGCATGACCGGATCGATCGGGAAGTGGCCGGGGAAGAAGGGCTCGTTGTGGGTGACGTTCTTGATCCCGACGATCGAGGTCGCGGGCACGAACGCCTCCGCCTTGTCGACCAGCAAGAAGGGATAGCGATGCGGAAGCCGCCGCATCACCTCGGCGTAGTCGATGTTGACGCTTTCGCTCATGATTCCCTCGGCCCCTTCTTCGAAGCGGCCTGTTTGGCGAGCCAGACGGTCTCGCGCAAGAACTGACGGATCGGCCGCGCCGGATAGCCGGACCAGGTCTCGCCCGCCGGCACGTCGGCCAGCACGCCCGCGCCGGCCGCGACGCGCGCGCCCTCGCCGATGGCGATGTGGTCGCCGATCCCCGCCTTGCCGCCGAAGATGACATTGTCACCGACCGTTACGGAGCCCGAGATGCCGACGTGCGCGGCCAGAAGGCAGTTGCGCCCGATGACGCAGTTGTGCCCGACCATCACCAGATTATCGATCTTGGTGTTCTCGCCAATGACGGTGTCGCCATAGGCGCCCCGGTCGATGCAGCTGTTGGCGCCGACCGTTACCCCGTCCTGCAGGATGACCCGGCCCAGCTGGGGAATATCCATCGGGCCCGTGGCCGTGCCCGTGGCCCCGAAACCCGCTTCGCCGATCCGCGCCCCGGCATAGAGCTTCACCCGATCGCCGATCAGGGCGAAACCGACGCTGACATTGGGGCCGATGACGCAGTCCCGGCCGATCTGGACGCCCGGCCCGATCACCGTATTGGCGCCGACCCGCGATCCGCGACCGATGCGGACCCCCGGCCCCAGCACGACCCCGGGCTCCAGCACCACGCTGTCGTCCTCGGCCGCTTCGGCCAGCGAGATGGACTGGGTCAGCGGAACGGCTCGGTGCAGCAGAAGGGACGCCTTGGCCCAGGACGCCTGCGGCGCCCGCGACACCACGACCGCCGCCTCCGCAGGCGCGGCGTCCACCGCCTCGGCCGGCACGATCACGCAGCCCGCGCGCGTGGCGGCCAGGGCGCCGGCGAACTTGCGGTCGCCCAGAAACGCGATCGCGCCGCCGTCCGCATCGGACAGGGGCGCGACGGATCGGATGGTCCGCTCCCCGCCCCGTTCAACCGTCCCGTCGATGCGGGCCGCCAGCTCGGCGACCGTCAGCGACGGCAGGCTTTCGAAGAAGCGGGGATCGGGCATGACCCTTAGTTGCCGGAACCCGGCTGGCCGGCGGCGGCCGGCTGCTGCTGTTGCTGGGCCGGCACCGGCATGCGGTTGAACGACAGGGTCGGCAGGGCCGCATTCAGACGCTGGATGACCAGATCGGTCACGTCATGGGCCGGGTTCATCATGAAGACGCTCTCACGGTCCAGCAGCAGGCCGCAGCCGCGCTCCTGATAGACCTGCATCAGGATCGGCTCGACCGCCTGGGTGATCGCCTGGCGTTGCATGGCCAGGGTGTAGCGAAGCTCGTTCTCGCGGGTGGCTTCCAGCTGCTGGGCTTCCTGGGCGCGCTGCTGCAGGGCCTGGCGGCGCTGTTGCAGCTGATCGGCCGGCAGGCTGGAACCAGCGCTCTGAAGCTGCTGGGCCTCGTTCTGGATCGAGGTGGCGTAGGGTTGCAGCTCCGTCTGAACTTCCTGCGCCAGCTGCTGCATGCGGGTCTCGACGGCTTGGCCGGCGGCCGACTGCGCGAACAGGCGGGCGTTATGATAGACGCACACGCCCGGGATCTGCGGGCCGGGGTTCTGCGGCGCGTTGGACTGCGCCGAGGCGGCGGTGGCGATAAGCGAGGCGGCGGCGGCCGCGACGATGGCGATGGTCTTCATGGGTTTCCTCATGCGGGGCGAAAGGCCCCGCCTTCCTTAGAATTGGGTGGAGGTCGAGAAACGGAACGATTCCGTCTTGTCGTAGTCTTCCTTGGCCAGGACCTTGGAGATGTCGAAGCGGATCGGCCCCATCGGCGAGCGCCAGTGGATGCTGATGCCGGCCGAGGCGCGCAGCGACAGCTCGTCGACGATGGTGGGATCGGGCACGCCCGTGGACGTCAAGGTATAGCGGTCGTCGAGGATGCCCAGGGTGCCGACATCGGCGAACAGCGACGTCTTGATACCGTACTGCTCGGGCAGATAGTTCGGCAACGTCAGCTCGACCGTGCCGATGGCGTAGAAGTTGCCGCCCAGGGCGTCCGTGGTGTCGAGATCGCGCGGTCCCATGCCGGCCGTTTCGAAGCCGCGGAAGCTGTTGCCGCCCTTGAAGAAGCGGTCGTTGATCCGGATCGGATCGCCGTTCCAGCCGCTGACATAACCCGTCGAACCCTGGACGCTGACCACCCAGTCCGGCGTCAGGCCGTAGTACCAGGCGGCGTCCGCCTCGGTCTTGAGGTAGTTCACGTCCCCGCCCAGGCCGGCGAAGTCCTGGCGCAGCGAGCCGGACCAGCCGCGCGTCGGACGCACCGGATCGTTGGTGCGGTTGACCAGCAGGGTGTAGCCGACCGAAGAGTTCAGATAGCTGCCCACCTGATCGCACAGCGCCGAGGAGCCCAGGCCGCCCGAGTTGCAGTAGCTGGACGGCACGACGATCTCGTCGTCCTTCAGGAAGTAGCGCAGGCTGAGGCGACTGTAGCCGTTCAGCGGGTAGCTCAGGCGTACGCCGCCGCCGGTCGAGCGGTAGTCGTAGGACGAGTACTCGCTGAAATCGAGACGCTGGTGGAACAGGTCGAAGCCGGCCTGAAGGTCGCGGCCCAGGAACTTCGGCTCGGTGAAGCGGAAGTCGACCTGCTGGCGCAGCGAGCCCCATTCCAGGCGCGCCACGACGTTCTGGCCGCGTCCACGGAAGTTCCGCTCGGAAATGCCCAGGTTGACGGTGAAGGAGTCGACCGAGCTGAATCCGGCGCCGACCGACAGTTCCCCGGTCGGCTGCTCTTCGACGTTGACGTTGATGACCGAGCGGTCGGGCGCGCTGCCGCGCTCCTCCTGAATGGTGACGTCCTTGAAGAAGCCCAGCGCCCGCAGATTGTTGCGCGAGCGCTCCATCAGCGCCCGGTTGAAGGCGTCGCCTTCGGTCAACATCAGCTCGCGGCGGATGACCGGATCGATGGTGCGGGTGTTGCCGACCACATTGATCCGATCGACGTAGACGCGCTGGCCCTCCGACACGTTGAAGGTCACATCGACCGTGTTCGTGTCCGGATTGGCGCGGTAGGTCGGATTGATCTCGACGAAGGCGTAGCCGGCCGAACCCGCCGCGAAGGTCAGGGCGTCGACGGCGCTTTCGATCTTGTCACTCTCATAAAGATCGCCGGAGCGGATCGGCACCAGGGCCTTCAGGAAGTCGGCGTTCAGCCGATCGTTCTCCGTGACGACCGTGACGTCGCCGAAATTGTACTTGTCACCTTCGTCCAGGGTCAGGGAGATCTGGAAGGCTTGGTCGTCGGGCTGGAGCTCGGCCACCGACGAGACGATGCGGAAGTCGTAGTAGCCGCGGTTCGTATAGAACTTCCGCAGTTGCTCCTGATCGTACTCCAGCCGGTTCGGATCGTAGTTGTCGTTGTTCGAGAAGAACTTCCACCACTGGGACCGCTCGGTGACCATTACGCCGCGGATGTCGCGGTCCGAAAAGGCCTCGTTGCCCAGCACGTGGATGGCGCTGATGCCGGTCTGGGGCCCCTCGTTGATCTCGAAGATCACATCGACGCGGTTCTGCTCCAGCTGCACAAGCTTGGGCGTCACGGTGGCCGAGATGCGGCCCTGCAGACGATAAAGCTCGACGATCGCGCCCACGTCCTCCTGCACCTTGGCGCGGGTGTAGATGCCGCGCGGCTTCAGGGTGACTTCTTCGTTCAGCTTGTCCTCGGAAAGGGCGTGGTTCCCCTCGAAGACGACCTGGTTGATGATCGGGTTCTCCGCGATCTGCACGATCAGATCGCCGTTCTGCACGCCCAGTTGCACATTGGCGAACAGGCCCGTGCGCGACAGGGTGCGGACGGCGACGTCCAGCACCGCGGCGTCCACGCGATCCCCGGGGCTGATCGGCAGATAGGACAGCACGGTCGTCTGGTCGATCCGCTGGGCGCCCTGGACGATGATGCGGTTGACGACCACGGCTTCGGGCGCGGCGACCTCGACGCGAGGGGGCTGTTCGGCCGTAGCGGGCGCCGGGGCGGTCGTGGCGGACTGAGCGTCCGGCGCGGGGGGCGTCTGGGCCAGGGCCGGCGCGCCCAGGCCGGCGGCGACGAACAGCGCCATCAGGCTGGAACGGGCGCTCAGTCGGACGGCGGCGCGGGTCTTCATGTCGATCATTCGGGAAACCATCGGGGGCTGGCGTCGGCTCAACTGACGAGCCCGCCGAGGAATTGGAAGAGATTCAGCTTCTGCAGGTCGTTCCAGGTCGCGAACAGCATGAATCCCGCCAGCAACGCAAGCCCGACCCGATAGCCCGCTTCCTGGAACCGGGCCGCGACCGGCCGTCTCGCCACCGCCTCATAGGCGTAGAAGACGAGGTGGCCGCCGTCCAGAACCGGGATGGGCATCAGGTTTAGAAAGCCGATTCCGATCGAAAGTATGGCGGCCAGATTGACCAGGGTCAGGGTCAGGTTCAGGGCGGTCGCGACCGGGTCCGGATTGGCCTGCACCGCCATATTGGTCAGGGAGCCGCTGGCCTTGGCGATGCCGATGGGCCCGCTCAGTTGGTCACCCGACTCCCGGCCGGTGACCAGCCGGCCGAGATAGGTCAGGGTGGAGCCGATCACGTCGGCCGTCTGGCGCGCGCCGGCGACGACGGCGTCGATGGGGCCGTACCGGACGTGGCGCACATCCTCGCGCCGCGCCTCCAGCATCACGCCGATGCGTCCGACCTGAATGCGTCCGGCGACCGGATCGTTCTCGGCCCGCCGTTCCGGGGTCGCCGTCAGCTCGACGCTCCGCCCGCCCCGCTCGACCGTGAAGCGCAAGGGATCGCCGCTGCTCAGCATGACGGCCCGCGTGACCTCCGAGCCGTCCTCGATCGTCCGGCCGTTCACCGCCGTGATCAGGTCGCCCGGTTGGAACCCAGCCGCCGCCGCCGGCGAACCCGCCTGGACCTGCCCCACCCGCGCCGGCACGAGCTGGGCGCCCAGCGACATGAACAGCACGGCGAAGATGGTGATCGCCAGGATGAAGTTGGCGGCCGGTCCGGCGGCCACGATCAGGGCCCGCTGCCAGACAGGCTTGAAATGGTAGTAGTCGCGCTCGGCGTCCGCCCCCTTCTCCGCGATCACGCGGCGACGCAGTTCGTTGAGGCCCGCCTCGTCGGGGACGCTGGAGGCGTCCAGGTCGCCGGAGAACTTCACATAGCCCCCGGCGGGTATCCATCCCATCCGCCATTCGATGCCGTGGCGATCCACGCGACTGAACAAGGGGCGGCCAAAGCCGATCGCGAACCGGTCCACCTTCACGCCAAAGGCGCGGGCGACCAGGAAATGGCCCAGTTCATGGATGGTGACGATCACCGTCAGCACCAGCAGGAACGGCACGATATAGGTCAGGACCTGCCCCAGGGCGCCTAGCATCCGTCGATCGTCTCCAGGCCCTCAGGCCGCGTCAGCGAAGTCAGCGATGACGGATCGGGCGATTCCCCGCGCCGCCGCGTCGACCTCGAGGGCCGCCCCGCAGGCGTCGCCGGAACCGAAAACCATCCCCGCTTTCGTCGCGCGCTCAAGGGTTTCGGCGACGACTGCGGCAATATTGAGAAAGCCCAGCCGACGGTCAAGGAACGCCAGGGCCGCCACCTCGTTGGCGGCGTTGAACACCGGCGGCGCCGTTGCGCCCGCTCTCAGGGCCTCGCGCGCCAGGCGCAGCGCCGGGAACCGCTCAACATCCGGGGCCTCGAAGGTCAGCCGCCCGACCACAGCAAGGTCCAGTTTCAGCGCCGGCCAGGCGATGCGGTCCGGCCAGGCCAGGGCGCAGGCGATGGGCGTCCGCATGTCCGGCGGACCCATCTGCGCCAGGGTCGATCCGTCCACATATTCCACAAGGCTGTGGATGATCGATTCCGGATGGACGACCACGTCGATCCGCTCCTCGGGCGTCCCGAACAGATAGGCGGCCTCGATCATCTCCAGGCCCTTGTTGGCCATGGTGGCGCTGTCGACCGATATCTTGGCCCCCATGCTCCAGTTCGGGTGGGCGACGGCCTGCTCCGGGGTGATCGCGCCCATGCGCGACAGCGGCGTCTGGCGGAAGGGCCCGCCGGAAGCGGTCAGGACCAGCTTGGCCACCCGCTCGGGCGCATCGGCGGGAAACACCTGAAAGATCGCGGAATGCTCGGAATCGACGGGGATCAGCCGCCCGCCGGCCTGCTGGACGCGCGCGATCAGGGCTGGGCCGCAGCAGACCAGGCTCTCCTTGTTGGCCAGGGCCAGGATCGCCCCGGTTCCCGCCGCCGCCCAGGCCGACTTCAGCCCCGCGGCGCCCACGATGGAGGCCATGACCCAGTCCGCGGATCGCGTCGCCGCCTCGACGACGGCCGCCTCGCCGGCCGCCGCCTCCACGCCGCTTCCGACAAGCGCCGCGCGCAACTCATCCAGCCGGGCGGGATCGGCCGTAACCGCCACCCTGGGCCGCCACCGCCGCGCCTGTTCCGCCAGCCGCGCGATGTTCGCCCCGCCGGTCAGGGCTTCGACCTCGAAAGCCCCCGAGCCGGACCGCTCCGCCTGATCCATCAGGTCCAGGGTCGAGGCGCCCACCGAGCCGGTCGAACCCAGTACTGTGACCCGCCGCCGGATCATGCGCCGTGCTCCAGCATCAGCTCGATCAGCCGCCCCAGGGCCACCACCACGGCGGCGAACATCAAACCGTCCACCCGGTCCAGCAGACCGCCGTGTCCCGGTATGGTGTTGCCCGCGTCCTTGACACCGAAGCGTCGCTTCAGGCCCGATTCCCACAGGTCTCCCGCCATGGTCGCCAGGGCCGCGGCCAGGCCCAGCACGCCGCCCCACACGGCCGTCAGGATGCCCATGTCCAGCCAGGCGGCCATGACGGCGCCGGCGATCGTGCCCGCGGCCAGCCCGCCGACGAAGCCGGACCAGGTCTTGTTGGGCGAGAAGCGCGGCCAAAGCTTGGGGCCGCCAAAGGTCGAGCCGGCCAGATAGGCCACGATGTCCGACGCCCAGGCCACGGCGAAGACGAACACCGTCCAATGAAGGCCGACCCGGCTGTCCACGTCGCGTAGCCAGATCAGCAGCACGGCCGGCCAGCCCAGGTAGAGCACGCCGTAAGCGGCGTCGAGCGCCTCCTGCCCTCGCCGGCGGGCGTACAGACCCGCAGCGGCCGCGCCGAACACCAGCATGATGAAGGCCACCGCCATCGCGCCGAAGTGCGCGCTGACCACGGCCGCGACCAGGCCGAAGGTGACCGCCCCGCCCATCAGCCGGCGCGCATGCGGCGCGCTCATCGCCGCCCATTCGAACGCCAGCACAACGCAGGCCGCGACCATCAACGCCAGGAACCAGACGCCTCCGGCCCAGGTCGCCGCCACGGCGGCCGGCGCCAGGACAACGGCCGAGGCGGCGCGCAGGCCGATATCGCGTCCCTTCACCGCCATCAGGCCGTCGCGCGTTCTTGGACGGGATCGCGGCCGCCAAAGCGGCGATCGCGGGCGCGGAACGCAGCCACCGCCTCCGCCAGGGCCTCGGGCCCATAGTCCGGCCAGAGGATGTCCTGGAACACCAGTTCGGCGTAGGCCGCCTCCCACAGCAGGAAGTTCGACAGCCGCTGCTCGCCCGAGGTGCGCACGATCAGGTCCAGCGGCGGCGACCCGGCCGTGGCCAGCCCCTGCTCCAGCGTCTGCTCGCTGAGCGGCTCGGTCGTCTCGCCGGCCAGAAGGCGTTCCAGATGCCGGCGCGCGGCGTCCACCAGGTCCGCGCGGCCGCCATAGTTGAAGGCCACCTGCAACAGGAAGCGGTCGTTTCGCGCCGTCTGCGCCTCCGCCCGGTCGATGATGGCGGCGATGTCGGCGGGCAGACCCTCGCGGCGGCCCAGCACACGCAGCCGCACGCCCGCCTTC
>Ga0065721_10050233_pt1 | contig 21955 bp, 11 predicted proteins | sample Mesricmetagenome_FD_59108 | JGI IMG/M metagenome (GOLD analysis project Ga0065721, IMG submission 59108) | Mesophilic microbial community from rice straw/compost enrichment Sample: eDNA_1 v2 (version 2) | ecosystem: Engineered > Solid waste > Grass > Composting > Bioreactor | place: USA: Davis...
GGATATATAACCTTTTGTTTTCGTCCTGTAAACACTTATGCCAGTCCGCTACCCTGCTAACGCCGTCTGAAAATCAACCATTTGGAACTGAGCCCTTGATAATGTGGTGAGATGGTTGGGTATTAGATACCCTGGGGTCACCATGAGTCAGTCAGTGTTGATATTTCCACCACACCTGATGGTACGGAAACCAATAGCATACATCAACCTCCACAATTAGCAAAGATGGCTTATCTGATCGGAATTTTCGAGGTTTTTGGCTGAAAATAAGCGGCTATTGGATGGTGAGGATTGAATGGGGGCAGAAAAAAGATTTTTTATAAATGAAATGTTGTGGAAATGAATCAAACCTCTATTTTTGCAGCCTCTTTTGAGAGAAAAAGCCTCCTTAGCTCAGCTGGTAGAGCAACTGACTTGTAATCAGTAGGTCGTTGGTTCGATTCCGACAGGGGGCTCACAAGAAACCGCGCTAAAAACGCGGTTTTTTTATGCCCAGGGCACTTTTCTATATGCTTTCGTTATCTATTATTTAATATTTTTATATTCTTTGTTTATATTTTTCTTGTCGCATTCTTGTCGACTTTGCTAAAATTTGCCAAATTCCGGTGTCTTTAGTCGCCTTTTAGTCGCCTTTTTTGTTGACTTGTGCAGGCCAAAATGATGAAGAGGAATGAAGCAAGCACACCCCTACACTGAATTCTCGCTGTTAAAAAAACCCAATGCTGCTGGACAGCTCCCGATCGCATTGCGCGTCTACGACCCACAAAGTCAGAAGCGGAAATACTACCGCACCGGGGAATTTTGTTTACCTGGCGACTTTGCGAAGCACGAACTGAAGTTGGCACGCCTGAAACAGCAGGCTGACGATATCCTCCATGAGATGAGGATATTGAAACAACCTTTTTCTTTTGATGCATTTGAGCGGCGTATGTTCAACAAGGGTAGCGATACGATGCTTTACTCCTTCCTGGAGGAACAATTGGCCAACGAAAAGGGACAGGCAAACAAAGCTGCTATTCGCGATTTGCTCGCCATGTTGAAGGGGCTGAAGATTAAGGAGCCTCACCTCTTTGAAGTTAACTACAACTGGGTAAAAAATTTTCATGACCAGATGAAGAGTAAGCGCAAGTCGCCCCGCACAAAGGACGGGATGCCAGTCGCTGGGAAGGTCTACCCTTTCATCTCAGAGAACACCGTCAGGTTTCACATGCGGACGCTACGAACCCATTATAATGAAGCTGTAAGGCGTGGGCTCGCTCCAAAAACACCTCAGGGGGAAGGACCATTCGTGGGTATTGATACACAGTCAACTCCGTCTGCGGAAGTGAAGCGTTTCCTGAACGATGAAGAATTCAGGATATTCGCTACAATCAACTACAAGCCTCAGCGTTTCGACGGACATAAGGAAAAAAAGACCTGGGAGGAGGCACGGGCACTCTGGCTGTTCAGCTATTATTCATTCGGCTTGAACCTAAAGGACGTTCTCGAAGTGAGATGGGACCAGATAAACGGTGACACATTCTTGCTTAAGCGAATTAAAACCGGCGAGCCATTGACTATAAAGATCTCAAAGCCGCTCCAGGCGATTCTGGAAAAATACAGAGGCGCGAACCAACACTATGTTTTCCAGCATCTCCGAGTAGAAGGAACTGAAGAGGAAAAGGAACGAAACCACAACAATATCTTGAACTGGCTTGGCAAAAATGTCAAACGGATTTGTACACAGTCTGGTATCATCAATCCCAACCAGGTGAATTTCTATTCAGCCAGACATACGTTCGCAGTGCATTACATGACAAAGGTCCCGAACGCATCGTTATTTAAGCTGATGCAATACATGGGACATAAAAGTGAAACCTCAACCAAAAACTACCTGCAGTCACTTATCGGCAATTCCGAAGTGAAGCACGAAACGTTTTTGGATGAAGATTTTAGTGGGATTGTTGGCTCGTAGGACACCCACATTCCTGACTCCCCTCCCCTGAAGAGAGGCGTAGTCTTGGGCCACAAAATTGAAAATCGACGAAAACTTCCTCCGGGCTTTGGGCTGGATATGCATGTTGTGATTTGCACGTCGCTTCCAGATTGTCAGGTCGGTAGAGGGCGTCATCTTGAATCCATCCGGATAAATGCGTGTAGCCCTCCCAATTCGTAATAAGGTAAATCAATCAATTCCATAGTGTTTGAGAATTCTTAGAAATGGAATTAGTATCCACGTCTAGTGACTTCAGAATTTCAGTCATTCTCGCTTTATTTTTACTTTTCCTTACTTGGTCAAAGTCTTTCAATCTACCACTCGCATAAAGCCTTTCATTGACGGTCATTCCAGCATAATGTTGCATATTTAAATCATTTAGCTCTTAAGGCAACTCTTTCATTAATCCTTCGCTATAGTAAACAAAGTACAAATCTTCGCCAGTTTTCACATCAGTATTCCATTCGGCCTCAATTTCTTTCATCAGTTCTTTCCCTCTAGTATCAAGCTCAACAATTTCTCTTTGATGTTTCTCTCGCTCAACTTCATCCATTGGTATTATATAATCATAATCTTCGACCCACTGCTGTAGCTTATTCCAAGTCTTATCTAAAATTGTCGTTTCATTCTTTGAATAAAACTCTCCCTTCGAATCAAAAATACCGGTTGAATGGGTGTCGGCCCATATTCGAATCTTTTTCATATTTAATACTTGGATAGGGGTACGAAGTTTCGATGAAAAACAGTGTTACCCTGATTTATGCCGATTTGATAAAATCCACTTTCACCATTGACGCTTCCTGGCATTTCATACCAATTCGCTCCATCACGTATTCTCTGCGACCAACTACCATTTCGAATAATATGTTTATCGAAAGAGTATGGAAAATTGTGGTATGTATCCACTTGCCCTTCTATTCTCGGGTGATAGCGAAGTGAATATCTTGGTGAGTAGGTAAATGTATTTGGACCTTTAAGAGTACTTGTTCCGCCAAGCGCTCCTAAACTCATAGTCCCAGCTGTTGTAAAGCCTTGGATAAACCACGCAAGCTTAGCTACATTCTCTCGGTCTTTCTCTCGTTGAACGCTTTCCCTCCATTGCTTGTAAAAGGCTTCACCATATTTAGAGTTCCAGTGTGCCGTTGCCTCTCTTTGTGACATTCCTGCAAACTCAGGAAAAGACTGTTGGTAATGCCCAAATGTTCCTGCGTAGTCGTACTCAAATGTCATGGCATCGAAGCTTACCCCAGCACTAACCATCGCATCGGCAAGGATTACGGTGTGTTGACCATCCATTCCATCACTAACTCCATCAGGACAAGGAATTACATTGCCCTGCCCATCAACACAACCACCTCGAGGATCTGTAAGATGTACTGGATTATTACCCATCCCGATATAAGGAGAGAAGAATTGGCTCATCGGGTCCTTCTGTAACCACCTCCCAATCACCGGATCATACTCTCTGAGTTCAAAGTGATTCCACCCTGTCTCCTCATCCTTCTCGGAGAACTGCCCTTGATATCCGTAACGGTACAAAGCCTCATCACTCTTTTGCTCCCTGATTAAATCACCCCAAACGCCATAGTCTGTGGCCTGAACAACAATATGCTCTTCATGGGTAATCGTCAGATCGTCAAACCAAACGCGAGCCTCCTTGCTCTCGTTGCTTACCCAAATATAAATATATCCGTTTTGAGTAATGGTAACAGGTGCGTCAAAATTCATCTGTACCGGTTTGTTCCCTTCCAGGTAAAGTGACGCCTGATCGGAGCCTGCATGCTCCGGAACACGGAAACGATCCGCCTGAACAAAATTGAGATTCTCATCAAACAACAGGTAGTTCAGGTATGCATAGGGCCGTTCGTTATCCTCATCGTCATCGTTGAACGTCGGCGCTAACAGGCCTGAACTGACCGACGCTGTGGTTTGTGGCAGGCTATATCCTTCGAATCCCACCATAGTAGTAAACGTATTGGCCAGCAACGACGAAAACACGACCAAATCAAAGTTCTTAGCAAATGATATCTTCTCTTCATACCGTGTCCATACCTTGGCGTCCACCTTGTCTCCGACCGATACCTTCTTCGCCCAGCTGGGCCCTACGGCCTTCTCCTGCTCAGTTGACCCGGGTGTATCGTTCCAAAACAGATACGCTGACTTCCTCGGGTCAGGTTCCGCTTCTGAGGGAGGCGTAACGTTCATGTGGCGGTCATTGTCCTTTTCAGTTTCAAAAAGATTCTCGAAGTAGGCCAACTCCTCTACACGAGGATTAGTAACGTCTTCCACACCATTGTCCTCCATAGTGGCTGTATACACGTTTACGTTATCCCTAAGCAGCGCGCGCACATTACCCAAGTGATCCGTGATCTCATAATTTGTACTACCATCTTCCTGCGGATAATACGCACCCAATTTACCCGATCCATAAATCGGCACTTCAGTTTCAACGGCTTCGCCGGTAAAGTTCTGCTCTTCCAGTATGCTAATAATATTTCCAGAGGCATCCCGAATGTACCATGTGGTCAATTTAGTTCTGTAGTTGATTTTCGCCAGACGGAAGCCGCGATCATCATAAAGGTTCTCGATAAGTAAATGATACCCTTGTGGTATGTCGGGCTGATCCGGATCTGGTACCGGATTGCCGGGCGGACAATTGGTACAGGGTGGTGAAGGAGCGTAAACTGCAATCACTTTACCTGAAACATCATACTTAACATACTTATCCTCCCCGCCTTCTTCCTTATCCTCGTGTGTCATTTGGCCAACAGCGTTGTATTGATACTGATGCACGTAGCCATTGACCTTTAATAGTTTGTTTTTATTAGGCTCGTATTCGTAGGAAAAATCATTGGTTCGTCGCTGATCTCCGTCATACCTTTTAAGCTTCATAATATTCCCATTGGCGTCGTATTCCATCCCTGTTAATCGGAACTTGTTGCCGGAGTAAGAAACCAGTCCGGCGTTATGGGTTGCCCAAGAAGCGTCCGTGATCTGATACTTGTCATCATAATTGTAGACATACATTCCGGAAAACTCGTCTCCGTCAACGCCAAGCGGCTTTGATGTGCGCCATCTCACTGCCGTGATCATACCGTTATAGAGGGGCTTGATCGGCTCAGTTGATACGGCATCCGTTATCTGGACCTCGATCAGACCACTTTCAAAAACCAGGTCTGTAACCCAGGAATTTGACACTCGGTATCTGTAGGTTCCGGCCGTTCCTTCAGTTGCCGATCCGATAATAAAAGACTTTTCGTCAGCTCCTTCGTTGAGCTGATTGATGCTTGTCCATACACCATTGATTAGTCGTTCCCATTCATAGATACCATGCATGCCTCCGTCGGGAGCATCAATCCGCAACTCGTCTCCGACCGGGATACTCAGCGAGCTTAGTTGAAAGGGATTCCTTTGTGGTTGATAAGTAAAATCCAAAAATGGATGAGCTGCTGCACCTATAAAATTTGCTTCGATATCATTCAGCTGAATTGCATTATTTTGTACAAGGATTGTCAGTAATGCCCTGTCAGATCGCGTGGAGAAATTTGGTAAACCCGTGAAGTTGGCATCGTTGATCTCAAGCCACCTTAAGCTCGTTTTGCTAACAAAATAATCGGGTATCTCTCCTGTTAATTTTGTGAATGATAAATTGAGGTTCTTAATGTTATTGAGATTCTGAAGTGACGGTGGTATCGTGCCCTCAAAATTGTTTGTTCCAAGTCGGAGCGTTCGCAATTTGTTCAGGTTGCCAAGCCATAACGGCAAGGCACCTTCGAGTTTATTGTTGTGTACATCTAATATTACGAGGCTCGTCGCATTCTTGAGGTTCTCTGGAAGCTCACCTGTAAAGTTGTTACCGTATAGCCAGAGAGAATCCATCAGCGGCATATCGCCAAACCATGACGGGATAGGGCCTGAAAATTCATTTAACGCCAATGCCGCCCACTCCATGCTTTTCATGCTGCTCATTGAAGCTGGAAGCGGACCCGTTAGTCTATTCATAGAAAGCTGCAGGTATTTCATCTTATTGAGATTACCAAACGATTCAGGAAGTTGCCCCGAAAAATCATTTCCATTTAGCCACAACTCGGTCAGGTTTGTCAAATTTCCAATTGCTTCCGGAATGCTACCGGAAAGAGTACCGTTGTTTGAAACCGCCAAATTGGTCAATGTGGTAAGAGTAAAAATTTCTGGCGGTAAGCTACCTGTTAACTTGTTCTGAAAAAGATGAAGCACCTTGATCTTGTGCAAATTGCCCACTTCAGGTGGAATTACCCCAGTGACATTTGTATGTATGATATACAAATCTTGCAGGTTTACGAGGTTAAAAAGGCTTGATGGAATCTCGCCCTCCAGCGCATTATTGTGAAGTGACAACCATGTCAATGACGTCAATTCTCCAAGCCATTCAGGTATCTGACCGGTAAAATTATTGCGACCAATGTTGAGGAAGGTCAATTGTCGAAAATTTCTTATGACTTCAGGTATGGGTCCTTCAAGGCTATTATCCTGAATCCTTAAGCGCGTTAGTCGCTTCAGATTACCAAATGCCGCCGGCAATTTTCCGATTAGTCGATTAGAAGGCAGTTCAACAGCAGTAATGTCACCGCTACCGATATTAATGCCAAACCACGCATTCATTTGGGCCGCAGTTATATTAATGGTTTTTGTAGTTGTCGCTGGCCAGCTATTTTTTCTAACCCATTGACTTCCTCCAAGGCTATCGTACAATTCCCTCAAGGCGCGATACTCCCATGCATCTGGAACAATCCCTCGAGAGGCGGGGATCCAGAACGAACAGTTTCCGGGCGGTGTAGTCCCGGAATGCAGAACGACTTTCTTGTTGTATTGAATCGCTGGGTCGACCAGCACAGATCTGAACACAACTCCGTTTTTGTAGTATCTTATATAATTACCCTGTCTGGCGATCTCAAACACATCACCCAACATCCAGTGAGTGGTCTCGATTCCAGTTGCATTACTTTCATGAACAATCACCCGTTGAATACCTGCATTGTAATATAGCTCTATACCATATGCAATATCTGTTGCATTATAAGTAGTGGTTGATGAGAAACCTATGATGTAGCTACTTATACGATCAGATCGAGTTGCATTAATAAATATTGAGCCATCCACATTCGGGGCCAATACATTCTCCGATGTTGCGCCGGCGTTGCCCCATCCATCAGGAGCTGACTTCGTTAGTATGCCGTCATCTTCGGTAAGCCCAACTTGGCTGTTCCATACGGTAGGATTCCCAACCCGGGCTACGATCACTTCGGATTTTAATGTCAGGCCCGGGATGGATGAATTCGTTACACTGTATCTGAAACTCCCATCCTGCGCCTCCGAGATAGTGCTCAACACAAAAGTTCTTTGACTCTGGTCTTCATTGACACTGTTTATATTTGTGAACGTGGTGGCACCATCGAGTCTTCTCTCCCATGTAACGGAACCATTCAGTCCTGGGTCCCTGGCGGTGATCGTTAAAGTCTCTCCGCTACGCAGATCTATCCATTGAACATCATCATAGTCTTTTTGCGGGCTATAGGTGAGTGTTTTGATTCCCTTATTATAAATTCTTTCCAAGTCCCCAAAAGAAAGTTTGTTGTGGGATACATTTAGAACCAGATTGGCTTTGTTGATATGCGCACTAAAGTCCGGGATTGACGAAATGTTATTGTTGGAGATATTCAGGAAGGAAAGCACCGGCAAATTCAGAATCCCTGACGGTATCGAGGACAGATTATTTGCCTCGATAGAAAGCGCGGTAAGATGATTACATTGTTCGAGTTCTACGGGCAGGTTTCCGCTGAATTGATTCCTGCCAATACGATACTCTCGCAATTTCGGCCAATTCTCTACACTCGGTGGTTCACCTTGCAATGAATTATTTGTAACCTCAATGACTGTAATTGCTGGCAGATTTGCCAACTCGGATGGAAGCGTCCCAGAAAATAAATTGTTAGCAAGATAAAGTGTTTCGAGCTTTTCCAAGTTTTGAATACTGGTAGGAATGGACCCAGAAAACTGGTTATTTCTCAATGAGATATATTTCAAATTGACAAGGTTTCCCAGACCTGATGGTATTTCCCCTGTCAATGAGTTTGCAGCCACATACAACTCAGTCAATTTTGTAAGGTTCCACAATGAAGCTGGAAGATTTCCAGCAATTTGATTAACTGATACATTAAGTCGTTCGAGTTTCTGGAGATTACCGATGTTTGCTGGCAGAGAGCCAGTCAATAAGTTGTTGTCAAGGATCAAAGCCGTAAGTTCACTAAGGTTAGTGAAACTATCTGGGATAGAACCCGAAATTTTGTTATACCTCAGGTTAAGTATAGTAAGCTTTGATAGTTGAGAAATCGACTTCGGTATCATCCCCTCCAGGTTCTTTCCATGAAGCGACATTTGGAAAATGTCACCGTTCATGACATATACACCTTCCCAAGTCGCAAACTGCGCGCTTGTCGCGGACGTAGGCCAGGCTCCACTTTGCGGCCAGTTGCCTTTATTTATCCAGCTATCGCCACCTAAACTATCATAAATATTCTTGAGCACTTGGAATTCAATCTCATCTGGAACCTGATTGTATTGTGCGAATGCGTTATGCACCAAGAGGCAAAATGCAGCGACAACGAAAGTGCGACGCAGAAAAACTATTAGATGCTTCATTGCTATGCTTACTTATTTCTGACCGTTAACTATTCTTTTCCGTTTTCCCAATTGGGGTTCGATCCCAATCCGAACATTGAACTTATGCAATACGGGGATTAAATCTTCGTTTTGAATGCGGTACAACGCGAGTATTGAACCCTTGAACCGCCTCGATAGATCATACTTACGCGAAATCCCGATGTTATATGAAAGAGCTTCAGCTATTGGTAGCTCCCCCTTTATAAATCCGTTTTGTTTTCGATTAATGGCCTCAATCTCTCCGTGAAGGAAGAAGTTTTTTACAAGTCCAAGAGTTCCAAACAATCTGTATCCATGGTGTCTCGCATATTCCATGAAGTATTGATTTTGTTCGGTAAATGAAAAATGTCCAACTACGCCGCCGCCCAATGACAGAGATCCGGAAAAACGATAGCCAAATTGTAAGCCCGTCTCAAAAACATGAGCGTCCTTTGGTGAGTTGCTAATCGTAATTGCCGGTAAGAACCGATCTCTGAAAGATTTCTTTTCTAAGGAGCTTGATGTCAACAACGATTTTACGCTGAATTTTCGCCTGCTTCTGAGACGCGCGAGTTGATGCTGAGATTCCAAAACAATTGGCGCCTTCTTATTAATTGCTTCATTGGTGATTCCCTGTGCCTTCTTTCGAATTTCCTCTTGCGTATTCTTTTTGTCCCGGTACTTTTGGATCAACGCTTCATACTTATCTTTTTGACTTTTCAACTGACCTTCAGCAGAAATAGCTTGTTCGATACCACTATGCTGAACGGCCGCGTTTTCTACTTTCTCTTCAATATCTAACAGTACGACGTCTTTGTCTTGCTGAATATACTCCGCATGTGATCCTAATTCCTTAGTGAAAGTTTTGACATTCTCAGAAAGTCCAGGTGGAACAATCTCCATCTCTGCAAGTTTACCATCAAGTTCAGTTGACATTGTTCTGCTATCGATAATTAATGGAGCCTTATTAAGGTCATTGAGTTCATCTAGATCGAGATCTAAATCCCCTAGATCCGGTACCGAGTCCTCCAGCTTTATCTTAACCCAGCCAGCCTCATCAGCAATATCCGGAAATGGAAGATTATCAATCGGCAACCGATGGAAAACCGTTCTGGTGTCCTTGTAATCTTGAAGCTTATCTGCATTCGTCTGAAGCTCCTTCGGGATTATCTCCGAAATATCCGGTAGCGTCTTATCCATACCCAACATTTTAACAGTATCATACCGTTGACCAACATTATCGAACTTGCCTGCAACCCTGTCTACAATATCTTCGACTTCAGCATTTAGCGAGTCGCGACTATCTCGAACTCGATCCATCTGACGGAAGATTTCGCCTCGCAACGAATCGGAACTTTTTTCCGCCACATCGAATGCGGTAAGATCGACATCTAGATTATCGATGACTTCAATATTAGGTACTCTCACCAAAGTATCACGACCTACACTAAGTGACTGGATGGAGTCAATCATTGTACCGGTGCCTCTTTGCACTTTCGATTTTTTTTTCAGAATTCGCTCGACGAAGGATTGAAGCTTGGTTCTTTCTTCCCTTACAGGGAGTCCTTGTGCGTTACTAGCTAAGGCACACAAATACAAAAGAAGAAGGAGGGCTAACCTCATCGAAGTTTACAAATTCAGTTTTTAATTCGAACTCAAAATATTCAGTTCATAGGAAACAGGCTCCACACGTGCCAAAGTGATTACTGCTGTTGCGCCAGTTGCCTTCTTAGTAATTGTTACACTTCCGGAATCAGTATCATTAACGATGGCAATCTCCATAACCTCGCCTATACCGAGGCTGCTCCATTCGTTGACGATTTCTGTTACTTTAAAATTCATCCTTATGTTTCCTTGGTCATCTTTCCATTGAAGTTTGTTTCTACCAAACAGGGAGAGGGTAGTCATTTCATCCGTCCGTACGCCAACAGCGGATTCGAACGTCTCGTTAGAAACCCATTGAATTGTGAACGTATTAATATCCTGACCATGAGTTTCAGGTAATGAGACGAAACAAAGTGATGCGATTAAAAGGACAGCTTTCATGTGTTTTTAACGTATGATGGTATTACTTTCAGAAAACATTTCTCTATACATTGGACTACCGGCACTAAACTTCCGGAACGGGGGCTCCACTGATTCTAATTCATCTTCGATTGTAAAACGAATCAAGGGGATATGCGAAGCCAGGGATTGAGGGCTATTGATTTCGTGAAAATTGAACTTAGTTTTCGGACCAATACCGGCATGATATAGGTTCACCAAATCGCTTTCATAATAGTCGAGGATCATTCCAAAGACGTCATTGGAATCTCCTCCCGGATCTTGCGTGTTATCCGGGTGATTAATTTGAGTTAACCACCCATGAATGTTATATACAAAGTCGATCCCTTGTAAATTGTCCCCCAACTCAATTCGTTTAAGCGGGCCGTGAAGGTAGTATTCATATTTGGCGCGAAGTTCTAAATCGCTTCCGTTAGTACTGGTGAAGGCGCTCTTCAGCCGCTGATCCTTATCGTATTCATAGTGATGATAAAACCCAGTGAGTTGTTCTCCCGCAGTGTAAGAACCATTAAATACAGTCAACACATTTCCCAGAAAGTCGTAGGTGTACTGCGTCAGGAAGGTACGCTCTAACCTTGCCGGCTTCTGGGCCATCCAGACAATTCTTCCGAATTCGTCGTAGCTGTACCAGGTTTGGTTATTTACATTAAACGTTGACGATACCGCCCCAGTCAGATACTCCTGCCGGAAAGACTCGGGCAAATTCGGAACCTGTCCACCTGGACTGGTTGCCTCATCATAAATCGTCTTAACCCATCCCGCCTTTTCAGTTTCGTCAAAATGTGTTTCCGATTCTAAAACAGATAGTAATCCACTGTAGGAATAATTATCGCCTGTATACTCTCCCGACTCGGTGGGACGCCCTTGACTATCATAATTTGTATAAGAAAAAATTCCTCGTCCGCTTTGATCATTTTCCTGCAGTCTTTGAAGGGCACTCTGGGAAAACCTGATCTTCCCGTCACGTCTGTACAAGTATGTTGTCGTCCCCGCGTCCGCGCTTGTATAAGCTGAAATTTTTCCTAACTGATTGTATTGAATCCGGGTTTTGTCAATGTTTTCAAAATCTTCACCTGCCATCCAGGCAAGAAGGCCGTTTGGAGAAATCGAGACACAACTATTTCCCAAGTCGTCATAAAACTGATATGCGATGTCTTTGTAATGGTTGTAGTAGTGTAAAGTTACTTGGCCACTGAGCAGAATAATACGATAGAATCCGGGCGGCCACAATCCGTTTGAATCCGCAAAACTTTGATTAGCCGGCCTCCTTTCCCCGGTGAGTATATTCTCCACGTGATAGCTACCCGATCCATCAATTGAAACATCTTGGGATTCCAGAATATAAAAATAGGTAAAGGGTCGGAAGTATTCGCTCAACGGATCCGCGCTTGAAACCACATCACCTTCGAACTTGATGTCGCCAGAACCACCGGCACCCATGGTAACAATAGCATTTTCGTTGGCATCATAGATCACAATATTATAAACGCCATTCTCATCTCTTGAAACTGCCTGCATCCCTTGGCTTACAGGGCTAAAAGATCCAGAGAAAATCTGATCCCTTTTTTCCAAATAGTCCTCCAGCTCAAAGAAAACCGGAAACGTTCCCGAGATAATCTCGCGCCCCTGCCCCATTCGATGAACATCTCCGGGTGCTGCTTGTTGCCGAACTTCACCGTATCCATCATTGTAATACTCGACCTGAGAGAACGGGTAGGATGATACAGCGATTTTTGATTCCTTGGAATTTATACCATAAAATTCACCGACAGTATTCGGGTACTGACTGAAGGCCGCCCCTAACGTAGAATGATCTATTAATTTGCCTTCGTTATCCATCGCAAACCAATGGTTGTAATTTAACTCCGTACGGCCCAATGGCGCAGTTAAGGAATTTAAAGCTATCCGCCCATATTGATCCTCTGCTGAAATGCTGGAGATCGCTTCATTAAATGATTGAACCACCGACTGCTCCTGGATTGGTTTGCCCAGATTGCTAAAGTACGAACGGCCTTTTGAAGCAACGTTCATCGCACCGTCCAGACCCCTCATGAAGGAAGTAGCCTCAATCCAATGGAGATCCGAATCACAGGGCGAAGAGGGTCCTGAAACGTCCACATTAAAGGTGGTGGTATTTGAACTTACACAGCCATTGAGATCTACTAGTTCAGCCTTGTAAGTATACTGCCCGGCCTTGAGTCTCGGAAGTTGAAGTGTCTTTGACTCGCCCAGTAATTCGTCGTCCTTAAACCAGCGGTAGAAGTTATGGTTTTCACCCAGCGACGATGAAAGTATGGGAGCTTCATGGCTACAAAAATGTAAAGTCGCATCGGCGGGTGCTATTGGCAGAGCATATACAGGATGGATAAGTTGTTCTGATGTCTGTGCATTATTGCAGCCATTTGCCTGAACCGTGATAGTAGCATTTCCAGCAAAGTTCGACCAATTCAAATTCACTGATGAATTGCGCTCATCCACTCCCGTGATTGTACCAACAGTTGGACTTACGTGCCAGATAAAGGATTTAGCATTCTCCGCGACAGCAAAAAAAGCGGTCTCGCCAGGTCCTTGGCATCTTCCACTTTCGTATGTATGTATCTCGACTGGTCCGACTGGTTCGTCAATTTTGAAGAAACCTTTATCCAAAGTAGCCTCTTTCATGGAGGCGTCCAGACACACGTGCGTCGTCGCAATCGCTTTTGCTGTAATAATATCAGAAAAGTGATAGTATACCGGATCGTATGATTGTCCAACGTGAACATTTTCCCCATTCTTGTACCAGTAAACAGTAGCTGGATGAGAAGTATTTGCGACAAACGTAACCTCGTCTGCGCAGTAGATAGCCGGATATCTAAAAGGTTCAACGGTAATGCTCACTCCAAAATTTTCGACGGCAGGAGGATTCAATGGCACGGTGAGAATATTGGAATAAACCGGATTAGGTGACGAGCACGCGCCTGAAGTTGTCGCAATACACTGAATCGTCGTGTTATCCGGATAGTTCCAGTCGTAGAACACGACGTTCATCTCTGTGCCCGCAGATGGTTGAACTTGATTGTCGCCGATCTTCCAAATCCATGTGACGTCAGGACCAATATTTTGACCATTGACTATAAACGCTTTGCTCGTCTGCGTGCAGCCCGAACCACCGGAGGCCGCGGTTAAGTGCAAAGTTGCTTCTGTAACAGGTCGCGTTGTGATTTGAATCACATTCTCAGACGCCACGGGAGCAGTACACGGCAAGCTGGAGTTCATCCACGCAGACACTTCGGCTCCGTCAGGAAGATCAGACGTGGTGAAGACAGGCCCCTGGGGCCCGACTACTGGTTCGTTGTTGATCCTCCATGAATAGATCGGCGAGGCCCCTGTTTCCGAAGCTATTGCTTCAAATCGAACAGATTCGGATCCGTCACTGCAAATTAAGGTTCGGTCGGAAATTATTTCGAGCGTGGGAAGGTTTTCATCATGAACGTCAAATGTCTTGGGAGTTGCGCTTCCACCTATCCCGCCAGGACAAGTATAGTTAGCGTTAATTGTATAATTCCCCGGGTAGCTAAAATTAACTCTGATGCTGTTGTAGTTGACAGGATTTGTCGAGGACTGTACGTAAGTAATTGTCACTCCAGCCGAAGGGGTGACCGACCAATCCGCTTGAGCTTGAACCAGGGGCGTCTGACAATTATCGCCGCCCATGATAAAAAAAACCGCCTCCCCAATGCCGCTGCAAGAATGTGATGAAGTGGTATTGATACTTTGCCCATACACGAGGCAATTACAACCCACGAGCAATAGAGCGTAGAATAGATAGTTGATTTTGAGGGCCATGATATTAAGGATTACTACCAGCGGTGTGATACTTGTATTCTACAGTTTGAGTTAAGGGATATTGGAAAGATTCTTTAAAAGTTTTCTCCAATCTGCCCCCGCCGTCATATTCATATTTCGTAAAAAGATGATTGTTATCAAGAATGTATGTCAATTGTCCCCATCGATCATATATGTAGCAGTTCACCATCGCAGTCGCCGGCGAAAACCGAAAATCATCGATTACTGCATTCGTTGCCTCGCAACCAACAGACAGGTGTGTCAGGCCCGCAGGAATCTCGAAGGTCGCTGTGTGTAAATACCAGCCCCCGGACTTTCTTGCATCGGAATAATTGTTATCCAGATATTGACGCGTTCCATTGTTAAACCGGACGTAGGGTTTGATGGCCTCCTGTGAGCCTTCGTCCTTTGCCCAATATTTAATTTGGTATATCCTGCCCGGAGTCATCCGCTGCGTATTCGGAGAGAACTCAACCGAGCCCGACACCAGTCGGATGGCTTTACTCCCTGAGTGGTATGTATCTGATGGATTGGTGTTATAGACCTGTACTCCGCCTTCGCCTGATGTTTCGAAGCCTGAAAAGCAAATATCGTTATATGTTGCATTCGAAGCAGCTATGGTTACTTGATCACCCGTCTGATTGAATTTTGCTGCTGACGCGATCCGATTTATATCATATGATTCCAGGACATGAGAATTTCGATCATATAATGTCACCTCGTTTACTTTCGTCCATTTAAAATTCGGAAGAGGGGCTCCGGCGGTAGGCTCCGGCTCGTCCCAGTCGAAGACCGAGACTTCAGTGACCGGGAATGTTCCGTCTTCCTCAACGAGACTATTTCCGGACCCCGTGAAAATATACTTAGATTTCATTTTCCAGGCGGTTCCCGTCGATTCGTTCCCCGAGCTGTAGGTGGCAGGATCTAGCGTTTCTATATAATCCGTCCAAGTCTGGATTGTCGAGCTCACAAGACGTTTGTTATGAACCTGTTTACTACCATCAGGTAACTCGCTAACGTTCACTTTGTAAGAGTCAGTCCGCGCCTCCTGAATGAGCATATTACTCCCTCCATTGATGGGTAGCCCCATTCCTGATTCATATTGCGGCACGCGATATGCGGGTGTTGTAGCGGTCAATGTCGAATTGCCGAAACCATCCTGTTCCAGCGTTTGAGTAACCTGCCCCGAGTAAAAGTCAAAAGCAAAATTTTCGACCACAGTTTTCAGACCCGTCTTGTTATTTATTTGGGTGCTTCCGGTTGGTATTGAAGGAAAGCGGGAAATCTTGCTAATTGTCCCTTTGATATCATATTTATCATTTGAATTTCTCACAAATTTTGCATCCGCAAAGACTTCTTCAATCAAACCTTGATCCTTGTAACGTTTCAATTTCTCTCGATAGGCATTCAAACTGAACTCTTCCAATTCATCAAAGAGATAATGGTTCCGTGTCTCGCTCAAAACCCTTCCCTCCAGATCCATCTGCTTTACTGACCTTAGTGCACCAACAACAGCCGAAAGATCTTGGAGGGCCACTGTGTTTGTATAAATATTCTGAACGTCAAGGTCATCAATTCTTTTAGAGAAGGTTTGCCCACTTCCAATAATCGCCCAGGGATCATAAGACTTGTAACCATTGTCAAAATCAATCACATCGAGTCCTCGATTATAAATAGCAACTAGCTTCGGACTAAATACCTCAAATTCATATTCGTTGTATGAGGGTAAGGGGTTCATCTGACGTCCATCCTTGATGGCAAACTGCTGAACTTTAATAGTGCCGTATATTACACCAGGTGAGGGCAGCAATCGCGCGTTGGCAAGCAAATGCATGGTATTCTTGTAGGCAACTTTGAATGTGAAGTCTCTTTGATACTCGGTAATAGCATCAACTTCGTTTTGGGTTGCACAGGGAGTTAGATCGTTCTTTATTCTATTTATGTTGACGTCAAAGCCCACTGGCTCATATGACGTCACACCTTTACTGTACGAGTATTCTGTACGATTACCTTCCAAGAAGACGGGATCGAAGCTTTGAATCGCAGCGACTCTAAGGCCGCCACCTAGCCGGTATCTGCTTCTATTCGACGCCAACTCGATATCACCTCCAGCAAACTCATAGGGCCCTTCAGTCCAATACTCTCTGAATTCGTTGCTGGTTATATGCTGCTCCGTCAAATCATCGCATTTGAACCTTGCCCATCTTGGGTCCTCAGTTAAGTCGCTGTAAAAGTGCGGCGATTCAACCTCTATAAACGTCCTTCCGAGTCCAGTCACTTTAGCATACAGGTCATGCCGATTTCGATATTGATAGAATTCATGGACATTCAATCCGTCGCAATCACACTTGATCCAATTTGCTCCCGGTGATACAAATCTTTTCCGCATGATTCCATGAAGTTTTATATCATCATTCACATGAAATAGTTCGTCAGATATCTCCGCGGAAAATTCAACGATTACTCGATTGGTTTTAGTTGGATGCTTTTTAATATCGTAGACCGCCAAAGAAGACGTCTGTTTGATCGAGTTTTCATATTGATCGGATTCGTATTCAACCGTCAGCGCCCCTCCTAAAGGCGTTTTAATGGTTCGTAAAGACCAGGCATCGACACCTTTTGTAGAAAGGTCACTTGGAAGTTTGGAGATGAGCCCATTGTAAAGTGACGTATAATCTGTTTTGAGAAATCCCCAGATATCTAATGCGTCTTTCATGTACGGAGGATTTTTTGTTACACGAAAACTGGTTATCTTTTCGCCTGAGGCTGGTCCATTTTCCGATATATATCTTACTGACCGATTTCCCTGCTCCGAAGCCGTCAGTGCCACGACGTAATAGCGACTTCCCGTTTCTCCTTCAAGTTCTACGATGTCTCCCGGTTCGATCGTTGAATATTCGCTTATTTGTACCCCTCGTTCAGACAAGACGAAATCCTTTCTCCTGGATGCATCCGGGTCATTATAAAACGTCTCAGTCGCGACCCATTGCCCTTTAGTTGGGGTGTTTCCGAGGTCATAGGAAAATTGGGTAGGTGGCAATATCCGTTCACCCGCCTTTCCACCCACGCTCACAGCCTTAAGCGTCAACTTCCCCGACTCGAACTCGGGGATTGTCTGATGGGCTGAATTAATTTGGTCCACAGCAGAGATAAAGCTATTTGGTGTCCCCGGGGTGAGGCTGTAGTCGTAACTAAATGATATGGTTCGCTGTGAAGCATCCCGCAAGTCTCCCATAATATCCTCGACATCGTGGATATCAAGGACGTTATTACCCGCGTGATATTCATTCCCACCAATAGCGTGATTATAAATCCCACTTCGGGATGATAACTGGGAAATGCTCCAATTCAAATCTGCATTTTTCAGAAGAAGAACCTCGTCAAGACGTAACGTGCTGGTTGAATGTTTTGTAACCCCACCAGAAGTAACCGGCTCAAACCCTCCATTATCAATCTTGGTAACCTCTTTTTTGCTTATGTCTATATTGGCCGAGTTTTCGATCTCGTGGACCACTCCCTTTCCATCGGGTCGAAGCGACTTAACAAACAGAGCAGTGTGCGTTGCTGATTTTATCGCATTCAAATAATACAGCTCTTTTTTTCCTTTAGAAAAAAAGTTCGTTTTTAAATCCACATCCTTGGAAAATCCTTCTGCCGGATTTCTCCAGTTATAAGCGCCAGCCCATTTACCATATTCAAAACTTATCCAATAACCGTAGTCACCCTCATTTGCGGTTCTGTCTCCATCACGATCAATGTAGTCGGGACCTGTAACCGCCGTTAACAACCAGGTGTAGGCATATCTGGCGGTTCTTTTGTATTGATTGAGAAAATCTTTCCCTTTATGATCCTTATACCCGGAATAGGAATACTCGTCGTACGAGTATACAGGAAGCGAATAATGATACGTAACGCCTGATTCGTTGGTAACCTTGATTCCGCCGATTGCCCACTCATTCATCGGAGAGGCTCCCATTACATAGCCCAAAGCTTTAGGTAATAGTATGTCAGCTTCGCCCGCCAACATTGAACTTACGCTGTACGATTTTACATCTCTGGATCCGGCCAGGTGTCCGTCTGTAAAGCCGTTTATTTCGTTGTCTCCAACACCTATTTTATCGTTGTCGTATCCAAACGAAATAACGTCCGAAGTGGAAAGAGACGTATTGATATCGAAATCGTCTTCATCGTAAATGAATCTGTTTGAGAAATCGTCAACAAATCTAAAATTAGGGGTATGGTTTCCGCCAAGAGATATTGGCCTCACGATAGTATTGCCTTCGGAATTCTTTTGAGTGGAGCGGTAGGTGAATGCGGTCAAATGAAAAGGCTTAATCGCTCCAGATATCCCTTGACCCGTGACCACATAATTGTCATAGGTAACGAAGGTCCCGGCAGCATCTTTCGCAGGGTTATCTGATATCCCAGCCACCTCGGTCAAGTTTCCAGGAACACCCTTTAAAGATGACAGATCCGTTATATCAAATGAGTAATTCTGAATTCCCTCATAAGCTGCTTTCGATGTCGGAAAATATAAGGCGCCAAAAAAAGACGTATTCTTTTTTTCATCGATCCAATACCTCCTGTATTTAGCACCTAATGAAAACGAGAATCCGGTATTGGGCAATGTAACATTTACATTGCCGCCCCATCCTTTCGAACGAACCATGCCATCTTTCGACGAGCTTTTATCAAAACCCACACCCCAATTCTTGCCCTGCATACTCCTCAAACGTTGCTTTGCTTTCGATTTGATCACTGAGGATATTGATGATGACCCACTGATTTCTTCCACAAGCCCCCCAATGCCATTAAGGGCAGTCGAATAAGTTGTAGGTTGAAAAGACGTTTTTACAGCGGATTTCCCAAATGCGTCCACCGAATAATTGATACCAATCGCAGAGTTTGTTCCTACGTAGTTAGAAGACAAATATGTTCCTACACTATTTCCCCTATACGTATCGCCGGAGTAGGTAAGTCCAGCTGTTAATAGTCCATTACCATAGGAAGCAGACGTAGCGATGTCCAGGGATTTGCCTCCCTCCCAAAACGTTCGTTCCGTTCCGCTCGTCCCCGAATGGTCATCCGGCGTCCCGTCAACCATACGATTGATCGCACCCGGATTGAGCGTAAATCCTAACCCCACCCAGGAAGCATCAAGATCCGGTTGTATACCTGCGTGATATGACAGGCTCAGAGGATACCCACCTGATGGGCCAGGAACCTCCAGAAGCGGCAAATTATATACAAAGTCTCCCGTTAGGACATTTACCATATCGGTTGTATCCACAGGCTCAAAACTGGATGATTCTGGCGCTGTCGGCCCGGCAGTTAGTGCGAAAACCGATGTCGGGAAAATAGTCGTCAAGAATATCTCAAACGCAAAGAAGGTGGCAACAGCTCTCAGAGCCGTCTTGTTTTTGGGTAACATCGTTATTAAGATCTTGTTAGTTTAGAGCCTTAACTTTGGAACGGTCTTTATATCGTCAAACTGAAATCGAAATCTCTGTGCACCTGTTCCGAGACCGAACTCTCGGAGGTTTATGTCAAATGCTTGTTCATTAAACTGGTCTCGTGGAAATGCGACAAGCACCTTTGTTGGTCCCTGAATTTCATGCAGCCTGTCGAGCTGGAAAGCTTCGACACGAATCGTATCGCTTCCGGTTGTGGCAAAAATGAATCTGTCCATCTGAAAAGATAGTGTATTCACAAGTTCTGAATACTGCGCCCCACTCACATCTGGTTTGAGAACGTTCTGCCCTCCTTTCGATAGGCTGATTACAAAGTACAAGTAAGATTCATATCTTCGTCGCATCACGGGTAAACTGGCACTGTCAACATTATTGCTCCCAACATGGCTACTTAGAACTATGTCACTCGGTCGATAGACCAGATCGATACTTACGTCATTTACGACAGTACGTTTTATAAGTCCATTTTTCTGATCGAGCAGATATGTATTCAATTGTTCCACTGACAAAGACTCCGGGGTACATGCATTTACAACCAGGATAAGCATGAGATATCGCAGGTGTCGCATGCTACTCATCGCTCAACAATCCGATGTACTCCTTATTGATCTCTCTTAAAACCTCATCCGTCACATCCAACTTTTCATTCGCGAACGCGACACTACCTGATTCATTCGTCGTGATGATAAGATCGTATCCTCGCTTCTTTCCGAATTCGTCGAGATACTCATTTATCTGCGCAAGCACTTCCGCCACAAGCCGTTCTTCTTCAATTTTTGCTCTGGTATTTATGGCATGCTTATACTCCTGCAGCTGTTTCCGCTTTATATTTAGAGAATTGATTTTCAGATCTCTTTCGCTTGACGCCGTTTTGTGAATCGGTGTTTCGATTTCCTTGATGAGCGACTCCACCTCATTTGTCAACGTGTCAACGTTAGCCGACCAGACTCTGGAGCTTGACTCGAACACATTCTTTGCGTCGATCATGCCTTTATAGCCATTTAGGAGCCGATCCGAGTCGAGGTAGACAATCTTGGGAGAACGATAACTCTGATAATAGAATAGTACACATACGGCTACAAAAGAAGAGAGGGTTAGGGCGATACTTAACTTGTTCAACATCGGTTTAGGATTACGCCAACGGCCAAAAATAGAAACGCCGTTTGGTATTACGCAAGTATGATTTGGACTTTTTTTGCATAATCCGGAAAACCAGACACTTATTATGTCTGGTTTTCCAGACATACCCCGACATATCATACCGGATACATAAGGGTTCAATTTGGTTGCGGTATAAAATCGAATTATGTTTTTGCGCTCATCCGCAAATAACAGCTATTGTAATACTTGAGCAGATCTTGTCAATGCAAGAATCGATTCTGTTACACTGTATGACGGTGTGTCACGAATTACAAGATAATCAAGAAGTGTCTGGAGATTACCGACGATATGCGCCAGGACGAGATGGCGAAGGCGTAGAACGAATAGGTTTGATCCTCAATTTTTCGAACGATAAATCGGCCCAATGCAAAAGAGGGAGAGAGTCCGATAATCATTGCCGAACTGCCATCAAGAGTAATTAACAAAGGAATCGTTGGTCCTGGCCTAATGACCCAGATCCTCATCGACAAGTTTGTCGACCATATGCCGCTATATCGTCAGAATGAGCGAGCAAAGAGAGAAGGAATTAACATACCTTCCTCAACAATGTCTGACTGGGTGGCGAAAGGCGTGCTTAAAATTGAACCGCTCGGTGAAAAGTTGAAAGAACTTGCATTGGGTGCAAGTTATCTTCAAGCAGATGAGACTACCATAAAGGTACTTGATAAGGATAAGAAAGGTAAGACACACCTGGGTTATTATTGGGTGTATCGAGCTCCCGAGTTAAACCTCGTTATGTTTGATTATCGAGAGGGTCGCGGCAGAGAGGGTCCAAGAGATT
>Ga0065721_10003162_pt1 | contig 21948 bp, 19 predicted proteins | sample Mesricmetagenome_FD_59108 | JGI IMG/M metagenome (GOLD analysis project Ga0065721, IMG submission 59108) | Mesophilic microbial community from rice straw/compost enrichment Sample: eDNA_1 v2 (version 2) | ecosystem: Engineered > Solid waste > Grass > Composting > Bioreactor | place: USA: Davis...
CGTCCCGACCTTATTTCCGACTACCTGTTCGTGCAGGCGCTGGCGTTGGGTGCCGGTGCAGCACTGACGCCAGTGATGACCAGATTTGTTGATAAAACCCGATTGCTGATGATCCTGATGGGGATTGTGGGGGTGTTATCCGTAGCGTTTTATTTTGTTCCGCGCGACGCGGTCGGCCTGATGTTTACTTTGAATGTGCTGATCAGTCTTGCGCTCGGACCCAAGTCGCCGCTGGCCTGGTCGATGTACGCGGACAGTGCCGATTACACCGAATGGAAAACCGGACGACGCGCTACAGGTATGACATTTTCCGCCGCAACTTTTGCGCAGAAATTGGGCGGTGCCCTGGGTTCTGCTTTTATGTTGTGGATGCTGGCAGCAATCGGTTACGTAGCACGCGAAGCGCAGAGTGATGCATCGCAACAAGGCATTGCTTTGCTGCAAACCATTATTCCCGGTGTGATTGCTCTTATTGCAGCGTTTGTAGTGAGTTTTTATCCGCTTACCGAAGATAAACTGGAGCAGATACAGGCTGATCTTAAAGCACGCGAAGCGGATCCGACAGCGGCCAGTTAACACGGGTTTGCTTTTGTCTTCATCAACGCCGCTGTTCTTGCGGCGTTTTTATATGTTCAGGATGAACCTGAATCGCAGGATGCCCCCCGACAATATCATTGGAGTTTATTATGTTGTCCCCCAGCGCCAACGGCGAACGCTATGAACTGACCAGCCCTACTGCTATGCCTCGTGCTGCAGGCTTCCTGTGGAACCAGCGCATGATGATCCAGGTTACCTGTCGCGGCTACGCTGTCGCCCAGTTTATGCAGCCGGAACCTGCGAAATATGCTTATGCACCGAACCTCGAAGCCAAGACATTCATGCAGCCGGAGCAGCCTTACTATGCGCATCATCCGGGGCGCTTTTTTTACGTGAAGGATGAAGAGAGCGGTAAACTTTTTTCTGCGCCCTATGAGCCTGTGCGCGCCTCGCTGGATAAATTCAATTTTTCGGTGGGTAAGAGCGATATAGCCTGGTGCATTGAGCACGATGGCATTCGTGTTGAACTCAAGTTAAGCCTCCCAGTACAGGACGTTGTAGAGCTTTGGGAGCTGCAAGTGACCAATATCTCGAGTCGTCCGCGCCGCTTGAGCATTTATCCCTATTTTCCCATCGGTTATATGTCATGGATGAATCAGTCCGCAGAATACCGGCAGGATCTTGGTGGCATCGTAGCCACCTGCGTCACGCCTTATCAAAAAGTGGCCGACTACTTCAAAAACAAAAATTTCAAAGACAAGACATTCTTTCTTCATGAGGTGGAGCCAGTAGCCTGGGAAGCCAAACAGGAAACCTTTGAAGGCGAGGGTGGGCTGCATGCGCCGTCTGCATTACAGCAGGAAACGCTGAGCGGTGGTGATGCGCGCTACGAAACTCCTGCTGCTGTTGTGCAATATCGTGTGGCGCTGGCAGCTGGTGATTCAAAGAATTACCGGTTCATCTTTGGTCCGGCGTTCGATGATGAAGAAATCACGGCATTGCGTAAAAAATATCTCAGTGGGGCGGCCTTTGCGGCAGCGCAGCAGGAATATAAGGACTATCTGCAACAGGGACGCGGCTGTTTAACCATTGAAACGCCGGATGCAGAGCTGGATAACTTTGTTAATCATTGGCTGCCGCGCCAGGTGTTTTATCACGGCGATGTAAACCGGCTTACCACTGACCCGCAGACGCGCAACTATCTGCAGGACAATATGGGGATGAGTTTTATCAAGCCCGCGGTTACCCGTGCGGCCTTTCTGCATGCGCTCAGTCAGCAGGAAGCCAATGGCGCAATGCCCGATGGTATTCTGCTCGTAGAAGGAGCGGAGCTGAAATATATCAACCAGATTCCTCACACAGATCATTGCGTGTGGCTGCCAGTGTGTTTGCAGGCATACCTCGACGAGACCAATGATTACGCAATTCTCGATGAGCTGGTCAAAGACGCGGAGGGGGATAAAACGCTGACGGTATTTGAGCGGATTACCAATGCCATGCGCTGGTTGTTAAGCGCACGGGACGAGCGCGGCTTGAGTTACATCGCGCAAGGCGACTGGTGTGACCCGATGAATATGGTGGGCTACAAAGGGAAGGGAGTTTCCGGCTGGCTGTCCGTAGCCACGGCCTACGCGTTGAATCTGTGGGCCGATATCTGCGCAGCGCAGCAGCAGTCAACTTTGGCTGCGGAATTCCGGAATGCTGCAGCGTCGGTGAATGAATCCGTCAACCGCTATCTCTGGGATGGCAACTGGTTTGGTCGCGGCATTACGGATGACGGTGTGGTCTTCGGGGTGAGCAGAGATCACGAAGGTCGAATATTCCTCAATCCGCAGAGCTGGGCCATTCTGGGGGGCGCCGCAACTGATGAGCAGCGGCAAAAAATTCTCCAGTCGGTGGAAGAACAGTTAGAAACTCCTTACGGCGTAATGATGCTGGCCCCTGCATATACCGCCATGCGTGATGATGTGGGGCGGGTTACCCAGAAGCATCCCGGCTCGGCGGAAAACGGCTCGGTTTATAACCATGCGGCCGTATTTTATATCTACAGCTTGTTTACCATCGCAGAGCAGGACCGCGCCTATCGATTGCTGCGTCAGATGATCCCCGGACCGGATGAGCAGGATTATCTTCAGCGCGGCCAGTTGCCGGTATTTATCCCCAATTACTACCGGGGTGCATACCACCAGTTTCCACGCACGGCCGGCCGTTCAAGTCAGCTGTTTAATACCGGCACAGTGTCCTGGGTTTATCGTTCGCTCATTGAGGGACTGTTTGGTCTGAAAGGAGATCGTGAAGGCTTATGCATTGTCCCGCAATTACCTTCGCACTGGTCGCACGCCCGGGTGGTGCGCGAATTTCGTGGTGCGAGGTTTGAGGTGGATATGCGCCGAGAGCAAGGTATTAATGCGGTTCAGGTCAGCCTTGATGGCCAGCGCCTGGAAAAGGCGCATATCAGCAATATCGAAGCAGGCAAGGTATATCAGGTATCGGTGAAGCTGCCGGGCTGATGCTGCTCAATGCTGCCAGCATATTGCCGGCAGCATTGAGCAGGCGGGTATTGGTCAGGAAGGTTTTTTTTCCAGGGCTTTATCTGCGGTTTTGGTGGATTTTGATTTGCCGGGACGACTTGCCTGTTTGGCTTTAACGAGGCTCAGGTATTTCACCCATGCCTGTTCCACCGGGGTTTTGGGTGCGCCCTGATTGGCGATCACCTTTAACAGATGCAGATCCTCCGGAGTGGGGTCAGACACGTTGTCATCAACCAGAGCAGAGATCAGCATTCCATGTTTACGGACCAAGCGTGCCTGAATACTGGATAATCCACCGGCTTCAAATCCGTCGGGGAAGTTGAGCGGGTCCTGAAATGCTTGTTTCAGATAATGCTCGCGCGGCAGCATAGAGACATCTCCATCAATAAGTGGGTGCACAATTTAAGAGTCGGAGACCGACGGCAAACTGGCTCCGACTTAAAATTCATGGCGAAGATAATCTGTTTTTGTTGCACTGTATAGATGGGGGTGGGGCTTGGCGTGGGGTGGCCAACGAAACCTATCGGGGAAAAACATTACACGCACAAAAAAACCGGCATTAGCCGGTTTTTTTGTGCGTTAGCTTTGCAAGCCTTTCAGCTGCATCAATGCGGGGTACTGCTATCAGGCAGCGGTAGCCATCGCCTTGATCTTGCTGTTCAAACGGCTCTTGTGACGAGCGGCTTTATTCTTGTGAATAAGACCTTTGTCAGCAATGCGGTCAATAACCGGAATAGCTGCAGCGTAAGCCGCTTTGGCTGCTTCCAGATCGCCTGATGCAATGGCGTTTACCACTTTCTTCAGGTAGGTACGCCCCATAGAGCGCAGGCTGGCATTGTGCTTGCGAGCTTTTTCGTTTTGACGCGCGCGTTTTTTCGCTTGGGCTGTATTGGCCACCGTGGTGCTCCTATAAAATCTGTTCTAAATCGGGCTGGAAACAAGGACGCGACATTATGCCGTTTTAAGACGGCTTGTCAACAGTTGATCCAGCGGATTGCCATACCGCAAAGCGAGGCGGCCGGCGGGTTGGCGCATCATTTAACAACTTTACACTTCAAGGTATGGCTGGGGGGCTGGTCAGTATCTATACTGCGAGTTGTGCCAATGCTGGCACAAGAGTCACCGGTGCAATACTCGGTCTCGCACACACCTGACAGCCTGCCACTGGCTGATCGACGATAACAATAACTTCATAGTTGGTGTCCCTGTATGAAAGTCCTGATTCCTCCGTTTGCTATGCCTGTATTCCCGGGAATAAAACTTCTGGGGTGGTTTCTCATTGGATTGCTGTCCGCCTGTGGCGGGTCTGGCGGTTCCAAACCCGATGGTGGTGGTCCTGTTGCTCCGGCAAGCAGTGCCGGTTCTGTCCAATCCAGTTCAAGCAGTGCGGCCAGCAGCCTGGCAGCGGGGCTGGTGCCCTTTGTGCTGCCCTATGATGATGCCAGTCCGGGAATCACCGATCTGGCCGGCCTGAACCACAAACCGGCCGGTAAGTTCGGCTCTCTTGTGGTGAACGACGATGGTCATTTTGCACTGAACGGTGAGCGTGTCAGGTTCATCGGCGTAAATATTACTGCGGGCTCTGCATTTCCCTCCCAGGATGATGCTGTGGGCATCGCACGCCGTCTGGCCAAGTTTGGCGTAAATCTGGTGCGCTTTCACCACATGGATAACAACTTCGGTGGGGCAAGCCTGATCAACTATGGCGCAGGCACCAGCCGCACCTTCGATGCCAGCAATCTGGATAAGCTGGATTATTTCATCGCCCAGCTGAAAGCTGAGGGGATCTACATCAACCTCAATCTGCTGAACTCACGGGAGTTCAGACCGGCGGATGGTCTGCCTGAGTCCTTGGGGCAACTGCCCTGGAAACAATCCCACGTATTGGGGTTTGTGGATGACACCTTCCGCCAGCTGGAGAAAGAGTATGCCCGGTTGCTGTTGGAGCATCGCAATCCCTACACCGGCCTTACCTACGCCGAAGACCCGGCCATTGCGTTTGTGGAGATCAACAACGAGAACGGCATCTTCCACCAATATTTCGATGGGGCGGTGGACGCCTGGCCGGAGGTATTCCGGGATAGGTTGGATCTTCACTGGAACACCTGGTTACAGAGTCGTTATTCATCCACGGAAGAGGCTGAAGCAGCTTGGGGAGCCATTGATGAGCCGCTTGGCGAGGAAGCGCTGACTAACCCGGGATTCAGTGGTGGCACTGGGGCCTGGAATCTGGAACAGCATGGTGGTGCAACAGCGGTGGCTCAGAGTGGTACCTTTGACGGTCGTGCAGGGGTTGCTCTGCGGGTAACCCGCGCGGGCAGTGCTGACTGGCAAGTGCAGCTGAATCAGGGCGGGCTGTCATTGGCTGCCGGTCAGATTTATACACTGGGCTTCTGGGCCAGATCCCCGGATGCGGTCTCCATTCAGGTGAGCGTGCAGCAGAATTACGATCCCTGGGGCACCCTGCTGAGCCGCCGCTATGAGCTGAGCCAGAGCTGGCAATACTTCGAAACCACTTTCGTTGCCGGAAGCGCTGACGCGGATGCGCGGATCAACTTCAATGGTTTTGGTAATCAGGTGGCCCAGGTCCATCTGGCTGAGGTGAGCTTCAAACCGGGCGGCAGCCTTGGTCGTCTCGATGCCGATGAACGTATCGAGGACGGTACAGTAAGCAGTCACTATCGTTCCCAAAGCTATACGGCGGCGCGTGAACAGGATTGGGCGGCATTCCTGCGGGAGCTGGAGACCAGTTACTGGGATGATATGAACACCTATGTCAAAACCACCCTCAGTTATCAGGGACTGACAGCGGGCACGGCGGTCATGAACAGTTTTCCCAGCGCGCAGAAGCAATTTGATTTCGCCGACGCACATGCGTACTGGCAACACCCGGTATTCCCCGAAGCTGAATGGGACGCTGAAAACTGGACCGTAGCCAGTGGGTCCATGGTCAACACCCTCAACAACACCTTGAGCGGCCTGGCGAAGCAGCGCATTCAAGGGATTCCGTTCACCGTGTCTGAATACCAGCACGCCTCACCCAACACCTACGGCAGCGAGGGCCCGTTACTGGTCGCCGCCTACGGCGCGCTGCAGGACTGGGATGGCATCATGTTTTTCTCTTACGATGCTGGGCCGGACGGCAACTGGGGAGCGGGTTACTTCCATGACTTCTTCAGCATGAACGCCCATCCCACCAAGATGGCAAATCTTCTGATGGCCGCCAATCTCTTCCGGCGTGGAGACGTCAGTCAGGCCCGCGAAGCCGTAATAATGAACTTTGCGCCACAGACTGAGCTGGACATCCTTACCCATCAGGGCAGTGCCTGGAATGTTGCCAGCGGGGCACACCTGGGGGTGCCCAACGATCTTGCTTTGATGCACCGCTTTGCCCTTGATGTGTCTTCGTCGCCGGCAGGCACCACTGTGCCCCCGGCAGCGACCAGTGGTCCGGTGTACGGTTCCGATACCGATGAACTGCGCTGGGACATGAGTGTTGCCGGCAAGGGGGTGGTGACGGTAAACACACCCCGGACCAAGTCGGTGGTGGGATTTATCCATAACCGCGATTTTGTGCTGGGCAATGTAGGCATTCAGGTCGGCAGCACCCTGCAGGACTGGGCGACAGTATCCCTGACACTGCAGGAGGGTGACTTTGATGAGCCGGATGCGGATGCGGCCATGCTGCTGGTAACCACGGGGCTGGTGGAAAATACCAATATGCAGTGGAAGGATGCCAGCCGTACCTCCCTCGGAACCCGATGGGGTGCGGCGCCTAGCCTGATCGAAGTTATCCCGGCGGTGATTGATCTGCCCTTCGCCACGGCGCGTACCCGTGCCTGGGCGCTGGATGAAACCGGGCAGCGAANAGCTGAACTGCCCGTNGTGGATAACGCCGGCAAAGCGCGGCTGGTACTACAGCAGTCGGCTGCCACCTTGTGGTACGAAGTGGTGGTTCAATAGTNCGGAAAGACNATGANTCTGGAAAAACAATAAATCCGAACGGACAGCGGCAGTACCCCAGCGGTGCTGTCGCGCAGCAGGGATAAAGCGCCGTTCTGGACCTTGCTGTTTATTTACTGTTAGAGATCAACTGCAAAATCTCCGGCCACTTCTGCTGCCAGCAGCAGCGGTGGTCAAACCCTTCAATAATCCGGGGCGAATGCCCCTGGGCCTGAAGCCAGTCTTCCGCCAGATCCGGTGGTACCACCGGATCTCTACTGCCAAAGAAATGATACTGGATAGCAGGGTGCTCAAGAGGCAGGGCTGCCGGATTGAGCGATTCACGCAGCGGGCTGTATCGGTGGTGGCGGGTCCAGGCTTCGACATCCAGGTTGGCGGCGATAGTGACCAGCTGGGTAACCTCTGGCATGCGTTGCGCCATAAGGGTAGCGATGGTGCCGCCGCCGCTGTATCCAATGAGGGTCAACTGATGGTAATGCTGGTCAGCGAGCAACTGACGCAGAGCATCCACCATGCTGGCGATGACAGTTTCTGAATAGCGCGCGCCGGTCCACAATGGCGCTGAGCAGGCGGCATCGGCAAGGCCATAAAACGGATCGTTAAAATAACAGGGGCGACCGAGAAAAAAGGCGGTCTGCGGATCCTGACGCATCAGGCTCAAGGTCAAGGGTGCCCGGGGTGTTGGGTCTTTGGCAAGTCAGATAACGTTTTATCCAGGGTCTGCCGTCACCTTCGATGTAAATATGAATGCGGTCCGTTACATCAGCAGTTCGCTGTGCTAACACGAAATGCTGATGGTAGGACGTGGTAATCCGAGTCTTTTGCATCGATTCGGTTAAAGGACCGAAACCGGCGGGTTGGATGTTTCCCTGACAACCGCCTAATATAACGGCAACGCTGAGCAGCCAAAGACGGAGCCTGCAGGAAAAATATCGATAAATCGACAACAGGTGTCTCTGCGCTGTACTCGAATTGTTCATTGCTTTTCTTTTATCTCTTCATCTGTGTCGGCCTGGCGCAATATAGCGNGCAAAGCGATTATGGAGCAATCTAATACTGATTTGTTTGTCGGAAAAATTAACACGACAGCGCACGGAAATTTTGCAAAAATTGTTCAGCTTTCGCGCAAATAATTTGCGCTCTTCAACTGTTGCGATGACTCAAAATGGATGGTTTGGTTTATGTGCAAGCATCACACTTCACGAATTAAAAAAAATGCCGCTGCTCTGTGCGCTGCACTCCTACTTTCAGCGTGTGGCAGTCAGGATGTCAAGCAGCAGATGCCAGCCGGCGGTGCGCCGGATATTGCTGACCTGAACGTAGTGGACTGCCTGCTGCCGGGGCAGGTGAGGAGCCTGGGGTCAACCAAGTACATGACGCCGCGTCGCCCGGTACTGACCACAGCTGCCGATTGCCGCATTCGAGGCGGTGAATATGTAGCATATGATCGCGCTGATTATAAAACAGCGCTGGCTGTGTGGATGCCCACCGCTGAAGCTGGCGATGCGGAAGCCCAGGCTAATGTGGGCGAAATTTTTGAGCGAGGCCTGGGTGGCTCACCCAATTATGAAGCGGCAGCCATCTGGTATCGCAAAGCGGCGGAGCAGGGCAATGCCCGCGCCCAGTTCAATCTTGGTACCTTGTATGAGCAGGGGCTGGGTGTTGAAAAAGATAAACTGCAGGCGCTGAACTGGTATCGCAAAGCCTGGGGGCTGGAAGAAGACAGTCTGATGTATCAATCTGCTGCGCAGGAGGCGCAGGAAGAAATGCGGGCGCAGCTGCAGAAAACCCTGAATGAAAAAGATATGCAGATCAAACTGTTGAACAATCAGATTACCGGTCTGCAGAAAAAAATCGGCAGCTCGGCCGAGGCCGCTGAGTTACAGCAGGAATTGAATCAGCTCAAGGTGTGGGTAAAAAATCTTGAAGCAGAGCGTATGGTCGCCAAGAATGAGATAGATCTGATTCCCCGGGTCCGGCAGCCTCAGGCGGGTTTGACCACGCGCGTGTCTACCACCAGTGATGCAGAAGTCATCAAGGTGGATGATATGGAATTCGGCAAGTATTACGCCTTGATTATCGCCAACCAGAATTACGATAACATCGAAGATCTGCTAACCCCTTATTCTGATGCGAAACGCGCGAAGAAAATCCTGGAGGAAAATTTCGGTTTCAGTGTGACCATGTTGCTGGATGCGGATAACACCACGGTGATGAAGGCGATCAACGAATTAAACGAGCTGGTGACCGAAGCCGATAATCTGCTCATCTTCTATGCTGGCCATGGGACACGCATCAATGCCGGTGAGCTGGAGACCGGTTACTGGTTGCCGGTAAATGCTACACCACCACCGGATGATACCTTCTGGGTATCCAATGAATTTGTCACACGCCACCTTGCGCGGATCAAGGCGAAACGCATAATGGTTGTGGCAGATTCCTGTTATTCCGGCCTGCTCTCCTCGGCACCAGGATATCTGTTTATGGATGAGAAGGCGCAGTACACCCAAGAGTACATCCGTTACAAACTGCCGAAAAAATCCCGTCTGCTGTTGGCATCCGGTGGCGATCAACCCGTGCTGGATAATATCGGCCAGGGGCATTCGGTATTCGCCCGCGCGTTTCTCGATACGCTTGAAGAAGCCGGTGCAATCATCAGTGGGCCGGAACTGTATCTCCGCATCAAAGACAGCGTTGCCAGTCGTGCAAAGTCTGTAGGCTTTGATCAGATGCCGGAGTTTAAGGCGATCAAAGGCGCAGGGCATGAAGTAGGTGATTTCTTCTTTGTGCGTAAAGCGAGTTGATGCTGGTACTGAAAAAACGGCGCCTCAGGGCGCCGTTTTTTATTGGGCAATGTCGCTGCCGGCAAATGCGGGATATTGACGCAACTCATTCAGTTGTTTTTTGTAGAAATCCCGCGCGTCGTCGGTCTCTGCACTGTGCAGATTGCGCTCCATGATGGCGAGGACTTCCTTTGTCATGGATTTTACATCGTCGTTGGTGGCGTGGATCTGGTAGGCCCGATCAATATTGAAAACAGCGCCCTGCAGGTCGCCAAATGACAGGGCAACTTTGCCCTCGTTGATAAACGCATGAAAATCCGCCTGCATCTCCGGGGAGAGATCGCTGAAGGGAATTGCTTCGATTTCTATACTCTGGATGTAGAAATAATTACCTAATGCCGCGAGGCAGATTGCGCTTACCGCTACAGCGATACGCTTAGGCGCCCGGGTAGCATTGTTCAATTTGCGGAGGAAGGTATCCGCATCGGCAACGCGATCGTCACGCTGAAAAGCGATGGACTTGGCGAGAAGTTTGGTCAGCAGAGGATTCTTGAGTCGCGGCAGCTTTGGCGTCAGTTGCTGCTGCATGGCATTCTGCGCGTGGATACGATCAAAGGGATGTTCACCACCGAGAAGTTCGCAGGCAATAATTCCCAGTGCATAGATATCATCGCTGAAGTGCGGCGGCTCGTGGCGTACCATCTCGGGGCTGGCGTAGGAGTAGGTAATTGCACCCAGTTCACCTGCATCAAAGCTGTCGTGATAAAGTTGTTCACTCACAGCGCGTGCAATCCCGAAATCCAGCAGTTTTACTGTGCCGGATTCGGTGATGAAGACATTGCCGGGTTTCAAGTCGGAATGCACGATGCCTTTACTGTGAGCATAGGATAAGCCTTGGGCAATCTCGCGGATGATCTTGAGTTTCTGCTTAACATCCAGGCTCGGCAGATATTTATCCTGCTCCAGCAGATCTTCCAGCGAACTTCCTTTTAGTTCCTCCATGGTGAGATAAACCAGATCACCGTCCCGGTCAAAGTCATACACGGTAACGATATTGGGGTGCGCCAGATCCTGGGTTTTTTTGGCTTCCCGCTGCAGGGTGATCAACGCGTGCGGGTGATTCTTGAAGTTTTCACCTAACAACTTGATCGCAATGTAAGGGCGGTCATCCTGGGCTTCTTTTTTGCGCAGATCGAGCGCACGAAAGACCGCGCCCATTCCGCCAGAACCCAACAGTTTATCCAACACGAAACGGTCTTTGATGATGTCGCCTTCACTGACCACGCGGTTGCCGGAGGCAGCTTCTGCCTGAGGAGGCATTCGCGTCGCGTCAGTCAAGGACGGCTTCGGCGGCTGCAGTATTGTTTCATCTTCTGTTGTGCTGCGCGGATTGACACGGGTTTCTTCAGCCGCGTGTTGCTTCACGCGGGTTTGATCCGTGNCGCGCGATTTCAATACCGTTTTTTCCGCTGCTTTTTTAGGTANTACCACCGTCGCATCATCAGCGCGGGATTTTAAGCGGGTCTTATCATCATCCATTGTATGTTCTCTTTGTTTTTATCAGCAGTAACGTTGTTCCAGATGAGTGCGGAAGTAAGTTGCGTTCAGCGGTTCCCCGGTGGCTGCCACGATCAGGGCTTCAGTTGAGAGAGTACTGGCTTTCTGCCAGATGTTTTCGCGTAACCAGTTGAACAGTTCGGTCAGTTCGCCGCGGGCAATCTTGCTGCGCAGGTCGGTAATGGCCCGGCTCGCTGCGGCAAATTCCTGTGCGGCATACATGGCGCCCAAGGTGTAAGAAGGAAAATATCCGAAGGCTCCACTGGTCCAGTGAATATCCTGCATGCAGCCATCACGATAATTGTCGCGGGTAGATAACCCGAGGTAGGCCTGCATCTGTTCGTCCCACAACGCCGGGATGTCATCCACATTGATCTCGCCTTCTATCAGTGCACGCTCGATGTCGTAGCGCAGGATGACGTGGGCGGGATAGGTGACTTCATCGGCATCCACTCGGATATAGCCGCGTTTCACCCGCGTATTGAAGTGGTAGATGTTGTCGGGGCTGAATGCCGGGTCCTGCTCCCGTTGCAGCATCCGGGCGGCCAGAGGCGCCAGCAGTTGAGTGAATTCGCGGCTGCGTGCGAGCTGCATTTCAAAGAATAAGCTTTGCGACTCATGAATGCCCATGGAGCGCGCCTCGCCAACCGGCACTCCCGCCCAGGCCTGAGGAAGATTCTGTTCATAACGCGCGTGCCCGGTTTCATGAATGACGCCAAGCAGTGCCGTCATAAAATCATCTTCGTTATAGCGGGTAGTGATGCGGACGTCGGTGGGTACGCCGCCACAGAAGGGATGTGCGCTTACATCCAGACGTCCGTGATTGAAATCAAAACCGAGCAGTTCCATGGCGGCCTGGCCCAGCGCTTTCTGTCGTTCAATGGGGAAGGGGCCCTTGGGTGCCTGCCAGTCTCTACTCGCCTGTTTTTCTTCCGCCTGCAGGATCAACTCCGGCAGCCAGCTTTTGATGTCCGCGAACAAAGGGTCAAGCTGGGCGGTGGTCATCCCTGGCTCGTAGACATCCAGCAGGGCGTCGTAACGGCTCAGTCCGGTGTGATCAGCGCGGATAGCCGCTTCTTCTCTCGCCAGCGCAACCACCTGCGACAGATTGTCCTTAAATCCGGCCCAGTCGTTCGCAGGGCGCTGGCTGCGCCAGGCGTGCTCACACCGGGAGGCAGCCAGCGAAATCGCCTGTACCAGCTCCCCGGGCAGCAGGGTGGCATGTTGCCAGCGCCGCTTCATGGCGCTCAGGCTGACGCGCTGCCCTTCATCCAGTGGTTCCTGCTCGGCGGCGGCAAGCCAGTCGGCCAGTTGCGGAGCGGTGGTCTGCTGATGAACCAGCAGTGCCAGCTCTGCCAGGGCGTCACCCCGCGCGCCGTTGCCGCCGGGCGGCATCATCGCCGCCTGATCCCATCCGCAGATGGCGCCGAGGTGGTTGAGGTGGGAGATCTTGAGAAAGTGCTGATGCAGTTTGTCGTAATGAAGCATGGCCTGGCCTTGTTGGCAAAATTAAGTGCGGTTCCGAACACGGAGATGATTCCGCTATTTCTACCCCAGTGAGCATGATCCGTCCAGCAGCCAGTTCGCAGGGTGTTGCACGGGGTGTGCTGAATGGTGCCAGCGTATTTGCCTGCCGTCGGTGAATTTATTTCCGCTCTGGCGAATTTTGTTTCAGTAAACGGCTCATAGATTAAACGGCAGTCATCACGGTGTGACCGGATGACGTCCATGCAATAAGGGAAACAGGAGGACCTATGAATACCGATATCTGGATTTTATCCGCCGATACCCATAAAGCCCGATTATTCAGTGCGCCAACGCCGCACAGTAAAAAAATGGTAGAGATACAGACATTTCTGATGCCGGAAACCACTCTGCCGGAGCGCGATCTTGTGAGCGACGGGCTGGGTCGCTATAACCAGGCCGGCGATCAGCACCATCCAAAGCTGCCGCGCACCTCTCCCAAAGACAAACGCGTTCAGGAGTTTGCCCGTCACATTGGTAATTATCTGACGGACGAACATAACAAGGGACATTTTGCCAAGCTGGGCATTGTGGCCGAGCCCCATATGCTGGGTGAGCTGCGGGCTCAGTTTGATAAGAGTCTGGCGAAAGATATCTGTTTTGAAATTGATAAGAATATTACGACGCTGGCTGAAGAGGACCTGCGCCAATTCCTGCCGGACAACCTCACGCCGACGCGGCATTAATGGTAATGGCTGTTGCTGAGACTATTGAAAGATTTATTGAACTTGAAAAACAGGAAGACATGATGCAGAAACCGGACGAACAACCCGAGCAGAATCCTGATCCTCTCAAACCGGAACACCCGGATTGGCCGCCTGAAAAAACGCCGCCGGATGCGCCCGTGGAAGAACCGCCCGGCCAGCCGGCAGAAACACCGCCGCTGGATCCCCCGCAGGAACTGCCACCGCTGAATCCGCCGCCCGGTGTGCCCAGCGGTCAGCCTGATGAAGTGCCTTGAGTGAATGCATGCCATGCCGCATCAATCAATGGGCACAACATTTCTTTTTTTCAGAAGGGAAGTGGACGCTGATACATAAGCCCCGCTGATCGAGTCCTTCTGTGACTTTCAGCTCGGCACCGTGAGATTGTGCGATGCGGCGGACCAGCGACAGCCCGATGCCGCTGCCGCGCCGATGATCCTGATCGGCGCGATAGAAGCGTTCAAAGATCCGTTCCCGCTGTGCTTCATCGGGAACACCGGGGCCATTGTCGCGGACACATAAAGTGATCCCATCGGTCGAAGGCGCTGTGCCGCAGGAGAGTTCTACGCGGCTGCCTTCTCCGGAATAGCGCAGCGCGTTGTCCAGCAGATTGCGCAACAGAATTCCAAGCTCATCCACATCCCCATTAATAAAACAGGGCTGCGCATCGATGCTGATGGTCTGATGCCGCTGTTGCGCAAAGATATCGAACTCATCGGCCACCAGTCGTACCACCCGCACCAGATCAACCCGTTCATGCTTGCCGCCGTAATTTGACTCCAGACGGGCAGAATCCAGCAGCTGCTGGGTCAATCGTGTGCCGCGCTCCACGGCGGCCACCAGCCGGCCGAGAGCAGCACGGGTTTCATCGGGTGTGTCCGCGCCCAGCGCGACCTGTGCATGGGTTTGGATTGCTGCCATGGGGGTGCGTAACTCGTGGGCCGCATCCGCAATAAACTGTCGCTCATTATCGATGGCTGTGTGAATGCGCAACAACAGACGGTTAAAGGACTCCACCAGCGGTGCTATCTCTTGCGGTAATTTAGTGGTGGGCAGGGGGGTAAGGTCGTATTCCTGACGCGTTGCAATATTATTCTGCAGCGCCGTGACCGGTTTTAACGACCAGCGCACCACCAGCTTCAACGTCAGTGACAGGGTGGCGCACACCAACAGTGCTGCGAGAAGAGTACTTTTGGCCCAGTGTCTGAGATTGCCTTCAAACGCGTCCTGCGGAAGGCCGGTCTGTACATGTACACGGCCGCTGGCATCCGGGACGCTGTAAACCCGCCAGGTGCGTCCGTCGATCTCTACTGTGGCAAAACCCGGCTCGAAATCCGGGCGAAGTGGCGATTCCGGAGACTCCAGTGAGCGCAGCAGATTACTTTTATCGCTGGCCCAGATCTGAAAACTCAGATCGTCTTCGTTCATCTGGTAATTGGGCGGAAGCTGCAGGCGGTTGGAGTCCGCGGAGAGCAGGCTGATGTTTTCGGGAAGCGAGGTGACTATCTGATGCGCGACGTCGCGCAGAGATTTATCCCACCAGCCGGTATGTTCGCTGGTCATGGAAGCGATGTGCAGACAGGACCAGAGCAGCCACATGCCCACCAGCACCAGCATGGAAGCAAGCAGCAAACGCCCGCGTAACGTTCTCATAATTTTTCTTCACCAATGCGATAACCAAAACCGTGGATGGTGAGGATGATATCGTCACCGAGCTTGCGTCGCAGCTGATGAATGTAAACCGCTACCGTATTGCTTTCAATTTCGCCGTCACTGCCGTACACCAGTTGCTCCAGCTGCTCGCGCGGCACGGTGCGGCCGCGCCTTTCCATCAGCACCAGCAGCGTGCGGTATTCATTGCGGCTCAGATGAACCTGTTCGTCATCGCGGGTTACGATGCGGCTGCTGGGGTCGAGGGTGATGTTGCGGTACTGCAGCAGCGGAGAAACGCGGCCTTGCGTGCGGCGGATCACGGCACGCAGGCGCGCACCGAGTTCTTCGAGTTGAAAGGGTTTGACGAGATAGTCATCGGCGCCGGCGTCCAGGCCGCGGATGCGGTCACTGAGTTGATCGCGGGCAGTGATGATGATGACCGGCGTTGTATCGTAGCGATCCCGCATGTATTTCAGCACCTGCAGGCCGGACCCGCCGGGCAGGCCCAGATCGAGCAAAACAGCGGAGAAAGTGTGTTCCACCAGCGCAAGCTGCGCGGCCACGCCGTCGCCTGCGCGAGTGATTTCCCAATGATCCTGGCGTAAGCCAAAGCCTATGGCTTCGGCCAGCATGTTGTCGTCTTCGACCAAGAGGATTTGCATAATGAAGTCCCGCAACCGGTAAGCTGAGCCATTGTAAAGGTTGCAGCATTATCTAATGGGGTTTTTAAGACTTCCTTAAAGCCGGTCGCAGAGATCGCCTTGGCAGGGCGACGCGCAGGTTACTCTTCCTCGTCCTCCCGCATCACCAGCATCTCCAGTCCCACACCGGGGTCCTCTTCACCACAGACTGCAATGTCAGCCGGGCTGCCGGCTTCGGCTTCGTGGTGAGTCAGCAATATATCCCGATTCTCAGTGTCCGGCTGCTGACTTTGTTTGTCCGCCTCCGGCTGTTGCGGGGCGTCGTGTCTGGGTTTTTCGCTCATAGAAAATCTCCTGCATATATCAGGTTAGATCCACATCAGCTTCGCTGTTCTGCGCAATGAGTCTGGCGGTACTGATCAGTCCGAGGTGACTTAATCCCTGGGGAAAATTGCCCCAGAATCGCTGCGTGTCCGGGTCATATTCTTCGGCGAGCAGGCCCAGGTCGTTGCTCAGGTTGAGGACACGTACAAACAGATCCTCAGCATCTTTCTGGCGGCCGCTGAGACAGTAGTTGTCCGCCAGCCAGAAGCAGCAGATGAGGAACAGGCCTTCTTCATTGGCCTGGTCGCCCGTGCGATAACGACGAACCAAGCCGTCCTCACACAGATCCTGTTCGATGACCTTGATGGTCGCCAGCATCCGAGGGTCATCGGCGGGCACAAACCCGACCAGGGGGATCATCAGCAGGCTGGCATCCACTTCAGGGCTGCCGTAGCGCTGGGTGAAGTGTCCGCCCTCCGCATCTACGCCGTGTGCAAGAACGTCTGCACGGATTCCATCGCGCAGGCGGCGCCACTTATCCAGGGGCGCGTCAAATCCGAACCGCTCGGCGTCTTTGATGCAGCGATCGAAAGCCACCCAGCTTAAGACCTTGGAATGGGTCAAATGATCGCAGATGGTGCGAAACTCCCAGATGCCGGTATCCGGCTCCCGCCAGCGGGTCTCCAGGTGACTCATGATTTCGCACTGCAGCTTCCACATATCATCGCTCAGGTCGAGACCGTGACTGCGGGCCAGATGCAGAATCTCCATCAGCTCACCCCGGACATCCAGTTGATATTGGGTGCTGGCGGCATTGCCTGTTCTCACTGGTCGGCTTTTGGCGTAGCCGGGCAGCCAGTCCAGCTCTTCCTCCGGCGGTGCGATGCCGGCAGCGACGGTGTAAAGGGCATGGAGGGGTTCGTCGTGTAATTCCATAACCTTCAGCAGCCAGTCACGCCAGTGGCAGGCTTCCTTCCGAAACCCCTCATTGAGCAGGACGGCCAGCGCAAAGGCTGCATCGCGCAACCAGCAGAAGCGATAGTCGTAGTTGGCCGATCCACCCGGGACTTCNGGCAAGGACGTAGAGACCGCNGCCACCATTCCGCCGGTAGGGCTGTAGATCATGGCTTTAAGCGTGATGAGNGAGCGTTTTACCTGATCTTCCCAGCGTCCGCGATAGTCGCAATGGGCAATCCACTGGCGCCACCACTCGGCACAGTTCCTGATGGCTTGCTGAGGGTCCGGCAGNGAGGGCCAAGGACGATCGGCATCGGTATAGCTCAGGATGAACCAGTGCTGTTCACCGGCCGCGATGGTGAAGTCCATATGAACNCTGGCCTCCGCGCAGGTGAGGTGGAGATCACTGATGAGCACCAGCCGCTGTTCATGCCGCTGGAATACCGCCTCCTGCGCATTGGTGTGGTGAAGGTCGGGCACGTACTTGCCGAAATGAAAGCGGGGGTTGCATATCATCTGCATGTTCACCTTGCCGCCGATGCCCTCAACAATGCGCACGATGTGGCATTGGTCGATCGGCATGGCATCGAGGATGCGGACTTCACCACCTGCTGTTTCAAAATGCGTCTCCAGCACCAGTGTGTCTTGCTGATAGTGACGATGGATATCAACCAGGGCATCTCGGGGCGCAATGGACCAGCGACCGTGTTGTTCATCGCCCAGCAGCGCACTGAAGCAGGCGGGATCGTCGAAGCGATCCGGACTGAACCAATCGATACTGCCATCCCGCGCGACCAGCGCAGCGCAGTGAAGGTTGCTCAGAAGTGCGTAGTCTTCGATGGGTTTGGACACCTTGGCTTCCTTTTAATCGAAAAAACTTAGTCGATGAACAGCCACAGGAGCAGACCGAGGACGAGGATCAGCAGCAGCGCTCCTGTTACGGCTCCACGATGGATGCTCAGCCAGAATTGCAGACTCCAATCGGTGGCGCGCTCGTCGAAACGACCATGGCTTCCATAATCACCAGATACCGGTGTGAACAGATTGTCATCCCGCTGATCAGCCGGAGCCGGTGGAGGTACAGAAAAATCCATCTGCCCGGTGAATCCCTGTCTGGCCGCCATGCGATCCGCAAGCCCGGGAAAAAGTTTATTGCCGACGATGGTTTTAAGGGCGGGAAAGCCTACGTAAAGTTCGCGCCGCCGATGTTTGGATGCCCACACAATCGCCTTCGCTGCCTGCTCGGGTTGAAAGATGGGTGGCAGTGGCTGGGGTTGGGCTGACTGCCGGTGACGTGCCCATTGAAATTGCGGTGTATTAAATGCGGCCAGCTGCACCATGGTGAGGTGAATGGGCGAATTCTCATAGATGAGNTCCACCCGGACAGANTCAGTGAACCCACGNACCGCGAACTTGGCGGCGCAATAGGCGGACTGCAGAGGAATTCCTCGATAGGCGAGCGCAGAACCCACCTGCACAATAACACCGCGGTTGCGCGCCCGCATGTANTGCAAAGCAGTGAGCGTACCGTACACGGTGCCGAGATAGCTTACCTCTGTTACGCGACGGTATTCGTCTGCAGTCATCTCCACGGCGCGNGACAAAACCGTGACCATGGCATTGTTAACCCACACATCAATCGGGCCCAGTTCCTCTTCAATGTGTGCGGCTGCCTGAGCCAGCTGATCGGGATCTGCAACGTCTACCGGGAGAGCCAGGGCTGTGCCGCCTAGCGCTGTTATCTCATTAACAGCGGCATCCAGCCTTTCAGCACTGCGCGCCAGTAATGCTACAGCAGCGCCGTCTCTGGCAAAGGCCAGGGCTGTTGCGCGGCCTACACCAGCGGAAGCTCCGGTAACGACCGCGACCTTGGAGGTTTGTGCCATGAATGCTCCGCTTGAAGGTTACTTCCTGATGGTCCTTGTCGTCTATTGACGATATCGCATCCAGACCACCTGCTTTGTATCCTGAATTTCCTGGAGAGCTGCCCGGATCGAGGCTGCTTGATCCGGCAGTGAAGCCAACGATTAATCGTCGTATTTATCCATTAGTTTTTTGCACTCTTTGTGCTTGTCTTTGTAACGATCTTTTTTTGTTTTTTTCCATTTTTCCAGTCGGTCCATTTCATCATCGGTCAGCACCGCATCCAGCTGTTCTTTTTTGCGCTCGTTCAAGGCTTCGATTTCATCATGTGCGCGTTCCTTGATGTCCTCTTTCTGATCTTTGTAATTCTTCATAATGGTTTTGACTTGATCAGCTTTTGCGCCTTGCAGATTTAATGCTTTGATAGCGTCATCATCCGCAAAAGCTGCCAGAGGCATAGCCATGGTTAAACCTGCTACTGCAATAATTTTCTTCATTTGCATGATGTATCTCCTTACATTGTCAGGGCAGTTCAATGAAGCCACAGACGACTTTTCTTCTGTCAATGGCTTTGAGATGCAGCAACAAAAGCGCACAGGTTGCTACCTGAATCTTGACTGGAGTTAGCGCTAAAAGTTGTGTAACTTGCCACACATAGGCTGCATTTTAGGCAGTGTTTTGCGTGTTCACAGACACTTCGGGAAAGTTCGTAAGACGTGCAGCACGATAGCTTGAGCAGAAAAATTTTCGGTGTTGATGTGGCCCTGAAATCTTCAAAGGAGATTTTATTGAAGGCATGAATTGAATGATTCCGATGTTTAGATTAAAGCCCGTTTTCGGGCTTTAATCGGTTATCACCCAATCAAATTACTGCCAGGGCTTACCACGAGTGCGTTCGATGTAGGGCAGTTTGATGTGCAGTGCTGCCTTAGCGACGATGTGCGCGCTTACCGGTGCGGTGATGAACAGAAACAGGGTCACCAGTAGTTCATGCAGGCTGATGCCGTCTCCACGGGTGCTGAAAAACAGCATGGATGCAAGCAGAACCCCGCCGACACCGAGGGTGGTTGCTTTGGCGGGGCCGTGCAGCCGCATATAAAAGTCCGGCAGGCGTATCAGACCGATGGAGCCAATAAGAGCAAAGCTGGCACCGCTGAGTATAAGCAGCGCGACAACCCCTTCAATCGCTGAGAAATTTTCCATACTTACCTCCCGTTATTCGATGATATCGCCGCGTAATAAATATTTAGACAGGGCGACTGTTCCTACAAAACCCATTACGGCAATAAGTAATGCAGCTTCAAAGTAAAGCGGCGAGCCCTGATAAATACCGTAAAGAATCAGCAGCGCAATTGCATTAACGTACATGGTGTCGAGCGCCAGGATGCGATCCGGCAGGGACGGCCCCATGGCCAGTCGCCACAGGTTCAGTGCAATGGCGACACTGACCATCAGCATGGCCAGGGGAATGATGGTCATGAGCATTCGAAGATCTCCTTCAGCGGGGTTTCATAACGCTGTTTCAATTCAGTAACGGATGCGTCTATATCATCGACATGCAGGACGTGAATCAGCAGGGCACTGCGGTCGGCGCTCAGGTCAGCAGAGACGGTGCCGGGTGTCAGCGAAATGGTGCTGGCCAGCAGGGTGATGGTGAAATCCTCCTTGATATCCAGCGGCAGGGTCATAAACGCGGGCTGCAGTTTTTTCATTGGTCCGAGGACGCGCAGCGCCAGTATCACGTTGGCCACGACAATGTCCCACAGCACCAGCAATACAAAACGGGTTGCCAACAGCGGCTTGCGCAGCGTGGTGGCCTCGGGCCAGAAGCTGTGTGTCAGGAACGGGATCAACCAGGCCAGGATTGCGCCTAATACGATATGGCCTGCACTGAACTCATTCACCATCAGCAGCCAGAGTACCCACATAAAAGCGCTCAGCGCGGGGTGAGGGAGCCAGCGACGCGCGGAACGCGCCGCCTGCAGGTGTCGTTTATCGGCGGGTTGCGTAGGGGTGGATCGATTCATGAATCAATCTCCTTGCAGCGGGCGGTGGTTCAGCACCGCATCAATGTAATGGCCCGGATGCATCACCTGCTCGGCGATGCCCCGGGTATATTCGATAGCGTGGTTGCCCCAGATCATCAGGCCAAAGCTGAATCCGATCAGCCCGAAGATGGCGAGCAACGACCAGATGTCGGCCCGCCGGGCTTCAACAGTGGACTCTTCTGTACGCCAGAAGATGGTACTGCCGCTGCGACTCAGCGCTGTCAGGGCGGCGAGGCTGCCGCTCAGGACGGTGATCCAGAGCCAGACCGCCTGGGTGCCGCTGGCGGCCTGCAATATCAACGCCTTGCCGATAAAGCCGCTCAGCGGCGGCATTCCTATCACGCTGATGGCACAGGCAAAGAACAGGCTGCCCAGCAGCAGTGGTTGGCGCAGTCGCGGACCGGAGACGATCTGGTCTGCCGGGGCGCCGCGCTGGCGGATAATCACATCGGCTAACAGAAAAAGGGCGGCAGAGATCCAGGTGGAGTGGAGCAGATAGAAAAGCGTTGCGCCCAAGGCAACCTCACTGTTGATAGCTACCCCTGCGAGCAGGGTGCCTACCGAAATAATCACCAGATACGCAATCTGTATCCGCAGCTCCTGGGCGCCCAGTGCCCCAATAAAACCGAGCACCAGCGTGATCAACGCCAGCGGCCACAGCCAGGGCAACGCCAGGTTGGCCAAAGCGCCGGCCTCGTTGCCAAAGATTAGGGTGTAGACGCGAATAATCGTATAAACACCCACCTTGGTCATGATGGCAAACAGGGCAGCGACCGGTGCGCTGGCAGAGGCGTAGGTACGGGGCAGCCAGAAGTACAGGGGCACCAGGGCTGCCTTGAGACCAAATACCAGTAACAGCAGGA